>Ga0134092_1000417_pt1 | contig 43521 bp, 42 predicted proteins | sample 3_6taG_FD_94454 | JGI IMG/M metagenome (GOLD analysis project Ga0134092, IMG submission 94454) | Switchgrass degrading microbial communities from high solid loading bioreactors in New Hampshire, USA - 3_6_20_6_A3 metaG | ecosystem: Engineered > Bioreactor > Semi-continuous > Anaerobic >... | reverse complement strand
GGGTCCGCGAAGCGGAGGCGTAGCCTTTACCCTTGACTGGTGACCGGCGAGCTGGATAATCTAAATGGCAGTGTTCAGGGCGATAATAACTGAGGAATTTACACACTATTTTGGACTTGATCGCTTTTTATTATCAAGATGAGAATTTTTGTTTAGATTTCCTTTTGTTAATACGATTTTTTTTAAATCTTTCATTAAAGTTTCTTGCTTTTTAGTAAGTCCCGTTATTAAAGCAGGATCATTGAAAATAGTTTTCAAACCAAACTTTCTGATAAAAAAAGCGACTTTTGAACATTCAATTGTAGTAAACTTTGAAATAATTGAAGATAAATAATGAAGTTCTTCTGTCGAATATTTCATAGAAGGTCTCGCTTTCTGCTCATATTAACGTTCGCTTTTTTTGTCAATGTATTGCTCATATTTTTTTTGAGAAGCATTTTTCTGTTGGCTATCTTTTATTTTTTTCAGTTTTTCTTTTACGGATAATTGGAGATTTTGTTTTTTTTCTTGGTTTTCTATTTGAGAGCTTAAAGCAGTAATTTTATTTAAAGCTTTCCCTAAATCTTCTTTTAGTTCCTGTATATTGGAGTACATTTTTTCTGCATATATGTTGCGAATATCTGTGTTTCCCAACAAATAATCTACTGATACATGAAAATATTTTGCTATTCTATCTAAAACCTCTGCGGTAGGCTTTCTTCCTGTTTCTTTTTCATACTCAATTAATGTTGTTCGAGAGATTCCTATAATATTTGCTAATTGTTCTTGACTTAGATTTTTTTCTTTGCGTAATTGTTTGATTCTTTTCCCTATCAATAGTTTCACCCCATTAAATTAAATTTAAGAATAAAAAAATGGTATATATATTAAAAAGTTTTTAGATGATAAAAACTTAAATTTTTAATTTAAAACTTAAAAAAAAACACCTTTTAAAATCGATTATAAGCGATTTTTTTGAAAACAAGGAGCAAAAGTATTAATGAAAAAAATAAAGGCTTAAAATCTTATTTATTGTGCTTTCTCTAATTTCTTTTGTGAAAAGCTGATCCAACAGTTGTCTTTGACTGTCATAGTGATTTTTACATCATTCATTTGTCCTGTTTTTTTATTTTTAAGCTTAACAATTGCATATTGATCTTTAAGAAAATTCTTTACCATCGTTTTCGTTAATTTCTTTCCTATCGTTTCAAAATACTTATTATTCTTCCATATACTAAATTTACATCCTTCTTTAAATCCTTCACAGTAATAATTCTTTGCTGATTCAAATACGTTTCTGCCGCAAATAGGGCATTTTCCGATGATTTCTTTTTCTGATGTCGTATTATCTTTTGTAAAACCAATTGAATCTACTGTTTTTTCCTTATATTCATTTACAATGTTTGTAATTTCTTTTTTGATTTCAGCCATAAAGCTTTCCGGATCTTTTTTCCCTTTTTCTATTTCTTTGAGTTGATATTCCCATTTAGCAGTTGTAACAGGACTTTTTAATTGTTCGGGTAAAACATTGACTATTTTTTTAGCTAGTTCTGTTGGGATAAGTTTTTTCTTTTTTCTAATAACATACTTATATTTAACAAGATTTTCAATGATTCCTGATCTAGTTGCAGGAGTACCAATTCCTTTATCTTTTAATTGCTCTTTTAGTGTCTTGTCTGTAATTTCGCTGGCTATATTTTTCATAGAATTTAATAATGTATCTTCGGTATAAGGTTTTGGCGGTTTTGTTATTCTATTTAAAATTTCTATTGATTCAATTTTTATTTTTTGCCCTTTTTGAATATTGGGAATATCTTGCTCTTGTTCTGTATCTGTGTTTTCTTCATCTTCTTCGCTTAATTTTTTGAAAAGATTTTGTTCAATTTCTTTCCAGCCGGTTTTGATTACTTTTTTACCTTTTGCTTTAAAAGTTTCGTTGTCTACTTTAATAATTAATGTTGTTTCTTCATATTCGTGTTTTTCGGCCAATGCGATTATAAAGCGTTTTAGAATCATTTCCAATACATGGTTTTCTATAGGATTTAACTTACTTAAATCATAATCTTTAATATTTGGAGTTGGGATGATTGCATGATGATCATGGACTTTATGATTATCAATTATTCGTTCATCTATATTCAGTCCTTTTTTCAAAATTTTATCGATGCTTGTTGTTAATTCATATCTGTCATTTTCTTTTATGTTTTTGAGCAAAGGTTCTAGTAGCGGTCGCATATCTTCTGTTAAATATTGACTGTCTGTTCTTGGATATGTGGTAATTTTATGGACTTCATATAATCGTTGAGCAGCTTTCAAGACTTCTGATGCTGTATATCCATATCTTCTGTTCCCTTCCCTTTGTAATTCTGTTAGATCAAATAACTCAGGCCGGTTTTCCGTTTTCAATTTTGTTTCTGCTTTAATAACGGTTCCTATTTGGCCGCTGCATTTTCTTTGAATGTATTCTGCGACTTTCCTTACATATATCCGGTCGTTTTCTTCTTGTTCCTCATCAAACCACATGGCATAAAAACCATTCAGATCTGCTTTTAATTGATAAAAAGGTTTTGATTTAAAATTGTCGATTTCTTCCTGTCTTTTGACGATCATCGTGAGCGTAGGAGATAAAACCCTCCCTACCGGAAGGAGTGTTTTCCCCTCTCCGTATTTAACGGTAAATAGTCTAGTTCCATTTAAACCAATGAGCCAATCGGCTTCCATTCTGCATTTTCCGGCTTTAGAAAGGTTTTCGTATTCGCTATAAGGCTTAATCAAATTCATTCCTTCAAGAATGGCTTCATCGGTCATGGATTGAATCCATAGTCGATAAACTTGCTTTTTACATTCTGCCTTTTCATAACATAAATCAAAAATATTATTCCCTTCAATTCCACTATCGCAAGCGTTAATGATAGTATCAACAGTTGGATCATTCATTAGTTTTTTTACTAGATAGAATTGTTTAGAAACCTTTTTAATAACTTGTTTTTTGAATTTTTTAGGAATAATCGGAAGCGATTCAGTATTCCATTTGATATATTCTTCTCCATAACTGTCAGGCTTGCATAGCTCTACTAAATGGCCAATACAATTTATAACAATATATTGATTTCCTTGATAGTATCCTTCTTTTCTCCATGTCGCTCCCAATATTTTTGCTATATCTTTTGCTACGCTTGGTTTTTCCGCTACAACAAGAGTATAACCCATATCTTTCCTCCCTTTATAAATTGATCATTTTTGAAACATCTTGAAACTTTTCTGGATTTCGTGAAAGATATTCTAAAATCTCGAATAAATCGATTCCCTGTTCTTGGGCTGATAATTTTGCTCTTTGAGTATTTAGAATCTCTATTTTGTTCTCTAGTTTTTCTTTTTGAGCAAGGGCTTCTTTTATTTTCTGTTCAATTTCCTTCTTTTGATCTTCTAATGCTTTTATTTGTTTTATCTGATTTTCAAGCTTTGTCTTGTTGTTTTCTAATTGTTTTTGAATTTTTATCAATGCTTTATTAGACATCTTGCTTCCTCCTATATATCAATAAAATGATTATCAAAATTAATGCTACAATGAATGATGAAATGGGGGGTCTAGTATTTTTTACTACAGCATCATCACTCGGTTCAAAGAAACTTTTAATTTTAGAAATAAAACCTTTAGATTCTTCTTCTTGTTTTGCATCATCATTGATTTCCGCATAAGCTTCATGAATGTTAATTTCGTATTTTGTTAAGTCCTCTGGATAAACATTAATAAAATTGTTTTTAGAAGGTGTTTCTATTCGATATTCTCCTGTTTGATCTTCAAGTATATAAATATATTCAAGCATATAATCAGTAGCAGGAAGAATAAAAGTTTTATGATAACGATCTTTTGCGGTTAATGTTAAGACTTCTTCATTTCCTAAATCACCAATTAGTTTCATTTGGATTGTCCATTCATTCTGATAGAAGCTTTCTGGAAAGGTGAATTTGACTTCTAGCTTCCCTTCTAAATCGTATTCCTGTTCTTCTATCTCGTTATTTTCTATATCATTTGCATCGGTTGGTTCAGCATATATCGATATTAAACTTAATTGCATGATTAAGAATAGCAAGAATATAGATAGCAATTTATGTCGCATAAAGATCCCTCCCCAAAATCAATCTGGAAATGCACCGTTTGGCCGCCTTAAATAACCAAAATTAAAATTATCAATCGTAACACCACCGGCTCCGCTTGCACAATGCACCCACATTCGATTTCCGTTTTGATCATATCCGATAAAAATTCCAACATGATTTGCTTTTCCTCTTGGGACTTCGCTTGGCCGATATAGAAAACCTAAATCCCCCGGCTTTAAATCAGAAGCATTTATCGCTGTACTTCTAGGAAATTGTCCTGCTGTTCCATGTCCAATTGATTTTTGAATAGCTGTTCTAAACACATAATGAGTAAATCCGCTACAATCTAATTGACTTGGTATGCCATATCCGGATTCATACTTCGCTCCCATTTTGTAACGTATTTTGTTTAATGACGCAAGGTACAAAGCTTTTTGAACGACTGCCTGTCTTTCAGGACTTAATCCTTCAAGTTGCTCTGTAACAAGAACATCTGCTCTTGACGCTGTATATTTTGTTTTGATTCCGCCTTGATACCCACCGCCGGGACTACCAATTCCGATTCCATTTTGGTTAAATCTTTCAGGAAATTGTTCTTCTATATTTCGTACCAGTGCGTCTGCCCAATCTAATTGGACACGATTAAAACCAAGTCGATCCCGAATAGAGTAGTAATTGTTGCTAACCACTTCAATATGAAGGATTCTTAAAACCTCTCCGTCAGAGCCTTCTCTTGTTTCTACCCACGTTCCGCCGATATAATGGAATAAGTTATCTGAATCACTTAATTCTCTCCATAATCTTTTTTTGTTAAAATCCCCTTCCCTTACCCTGCGGGATAAATTGAAATTATCTTCTTTTTCTGTTGTAGGAACATGATATAATTTCTTTCTAACATAGTTTTCTTCTTTGCGGTCAAATACAAGATCTCTATCAAGATGCACTTGACACAATGCTTGTATGACTTTGTAGTCGGTAAAAAATGTCGCTCCATAATCGCCTTTATAATCAATGGAATAACCATCATAATTATCTTCTAAGCTGTCCATCTTAATCCATATACGCAATTTTTTCATGTATTTTTCGTCTAGCTCATTGATCAATTGTTCGTATTTTTCATCAACACCCTCATTGCTTAAAATGGAGTGGGTAGGTGTTGAAATAGCTTGTACGAGTATAGTAAACAAACCGATTGCTAATATTAGTCCACATACCGCTAAAAAAGCTTTTCCAGATATTAATTTTCCTGTAGCTGCAATAGCCATTTGCTTTATTTTTTTGAAACTTCTTATAGAGAAGGAGCTTATCTTTTTAGATATAGATTTTCTTCGATTGGCTCTTAATGTTTTTAATAGGGTTTTGCTTGGACTTGTTGCGGTACTTGTTGCAGTTTTGATGCGTGTAGTCTTAATTCGTTGAGAAGCAAAATTTGTTGTTGCTTTTCCTATTTTATAAGTAGCATGACTACTTCTTAGAGTAAATTTAATTCCTGCTTTGGTTACTTGATATGCATCTTTTCCTATTTTATAAGCGGTTTTTGTTTTGTCTACTCCTTCAACAACTGCTTTTACTCCGATATCGATATCTGATTGTTTTAGTCTATTTACAATGCTTTCTTCTACAGACTTTAAAATTGTTTCTTTGTTCCCGATGTTTGAGCCTTTATCGTTATCTTTTCTATTTCTTCTATTTTTGGAGAAGGATCCTAGCCTTGCATTGATTAATTTGCTTTTTATGCTACTTTGTTGGCCTTTTAATGGCCGATAAATTCCACTAATTTGGACTCCTTCTTGAATTGTTTTAGCTACTTTTTTAGCTGTTTTGTATGTGAGATGAGCTGTTTTGATAGGGGTATAAATAACTCGCTTTCCTTCGGTATAAATATTTTTTGCATCGTTGTATAATCTGAAAGAATGAATACCGATTGAATCACTTTCATGAATTTTTTTATTAACTTGCGATTTAAAAGTATTGGATATTTGAGTTCTGTCTATCTTTTTATATAATTTGGCAGGAACAGTTACAATTTTAGTTCCATGTTTTAGGAAAATTTGAGATTTCTTTGTTTGCAAAGGACTTGCAAAAATAAAATTTGGAGGGGAATCTTTTATCCCCCCTTTTTTATTAGCAATAAAGATATTGTTTTGCTTTTTAGGAATGTATCGGAAGGTTTTTCTGCTTCCGCTTGAAGTTCCTGTTTTTATTGAATGGGCAGTATGGTTGCTCCTTTTTTCTTCTTTTTTATTGAAGATTTCAGGTTTATGTTGAATATAGCTTCTTCTGCTTTTGCGTTCTTCTTCGATTCCTGCATAGATGGAGCGTTTTTCGTACTGCTTGAGTTCTTCTTGTCGTTGAAGTTCTTCTTCCTGCCTTCTTATTTCTTCTTCTTTTTTTTCTTCAATTCTTTTTTCCTCGCTCCTTTTTTGTTCTTCAAATAATTGCCTTCGTGTCCAATCCGGCTGAAATTGCTCAGATTTTTCTTTTTTTACATCGAAAGCAGATTTTTTTTTAGGTTCTTGTTGTAAAGGCCTAATTTCAATAATTTTTCCGCTCCTGTTTGCAATTGCAATGCTTTTTTCTGATGTCGGTTTATTTTCTATTGTTTTTATTAAAGAAGAAGCATAAAAGCTATTTTTTACTTTTCCGGTTTTCAATGTAGCCATTTGATACTCCTCCTAGTTGATAATCCATGTATCACCTTCTTTGCGTGCCTTGCGTTCTTTTTGAATTTCTATGATTTCTTCGACTTTTGTTGTCATCATCGCATATAGTTTTGTATTGTTCGGGAATTTATCTCGGAAAGGAATGATGCTTCCGCCGGCAAAAACTAAGCCTTCCCCCGGCTCTGAATTAGTTACATAAGATAATTGCGTATCAGAAATATTTAAAAGTCTTGCAAGCTCCATCCTATCAGATGTAGCTTGATTGAACATTAGGATAAATTCGGCATTGGATAACATACGCCTTGCTAAGTCTGATTGCAATAAATCTTCTACGTTTTGTGTAATGCCTGTAGGGATTCCCCCCCATTTTCTTGCACGTTTATATAATTCGAAGAAGAAGTTTGCAGAGTATTCATTATTAAACAACAAGTAAAATTCATCTACATAAAACCATGTTCTTTTCCCGATTGCCCGGTTAGTTGTAATACGGTTCCATACTGCGTCAAGCACGATCAACATACCCATTGTTTTAAGCTGTTTTCCTAGATCCTTTGTATCGAAGATCACAAATCTTTTATGAATATCGATATTCGTTTTATTTGCAAAAACAGATAAGTTCCCTTCCGTATATCTCTCTAGTTCAAGTGCCAGATCTCTAGCTTCCGGTTCCGGTTGTTCTTTAATGACTTTATAGTAGTCTAATAGGGTTGGTTGCAATTCCGGATCATATCCGGTCTTAAATTTTTTAGGATTGTAGCTTTGCAAGTATTTTTCATACGTTCGCTTAACACATCGGTCTAAGATTGTTTTTGCAGCTGCCGATAAACCATATCTACCGCCTATGATCGTTTCGCACATCGAGAGAATAAATTCTGATTTTAATAACAAAGGATCATCTTGATCTGCATAATCAGCGTTTAAATCCAATGGATTAATGTAATTTGTACTGCCTGCTGATATATGAATGATCTCTCCGTCAAAACCTTCTGCCAATGAAGCATATTCCCGTTCAGGGTCTATAATAATGACATCATCATCAGTTGCAAGCAAAACATTGACGATTTCTCTTTTAGCAGCAAATGATTTCCCACTTCCGGAGGTTCCTAGGATAAAACCGTTAGGATTTTTTAGGTTTTTTCGGTTCAAAATAATCATATTATTTGATACTGCATTGACACCATAATACATACCATCTTGTTGAATCAATTCTTGACTTGTAAACGGAATAAAAACAGCGGTACTTTCTGTTGTTAATGCCCTACTGACAAAAACCGTATTTAGCCCTAAAGGTAAAGCACTTGTTAAACCATCTTCTTGCTGATAATGCAAAACATTTAGATCGCATATATGCTTATTAGCGATTTGTTTAAGCAGGATTGTATCTTGATTTAATTCCTCTAAACTATTTGCAAAATGAACAAATATGATATTGACTAAAAATAATTTTTGATTTTTACTTCTCAGATCATCTAGCAATTCTTTTGCTTCTTCGATGCTATATTGCAGATCTTCTTGTATAATATTTGGATCATATCCCGATCGAATTGCGGTTTTCTGCTTTTCAATTTTATTTGCTTTCATGCCTGTCAATTGTTTATTTACCAATCGTAAAGCTTTTGCTTGGGGTATGTTTTTGATATTGATCGTTGTAATCATATTAAAGCTAACATCAGTAATTTCCGATAAGAAAGTATCTGTTAGATAGGTTGGTAAGTTATGGACACATAAAGCTCTTGCGTATTTATCCCCTATCATCATGTAATTTCTTTTAAACGTAAAGGATTCAGGAGCAATAACATCCTTTGCAGTAACACCCTGCTTATTAAGCGTATTAAGACTGAAAAAAAAGTTTTCTTCATTACCGATTCGATAAATGTCATGTAAGATTTTTAAACGTTCTTCCGTTTCAAGAATCCTTCCTTGACTTCCTATTTTCTTTAAATTATTTAATACGCTCGATTCCAATTTGCTGAAACTTGCTCTTGCTTCATCAATGCTTTTTGCTTCTAGTGATAAAGTGATATATTTTTCTTTCATGATATCGTTTCTGCCTTCATTCGTTCGTTTGTCTAATATGTTATTGTACTCATATCGGTATTCATCTAAAGCATCACCTTTTGGTTGAATGAAGATTTTGCTTTTAAAATTCTTTTTATCGATATTTTTATTGTTAATTGTAATTTGGATTGAGATAGCAGGGTCGAAGAAATTTAGAAATTCTGCGTATTTGGAAAACATATCTATTTGATCTTCTTCCTTAGCTATTTGATAATTAATATCTTGAAATAATATTGTCTTTGAAAATGTGCCTTTTTGAGTTTCTATAATTCCATTTTCATAGATTTGCTTATAAGGAATTGTCTGCTGTACGGTCTTGGGAATCTCCTTCTTTATTTTGCTTTTTGTTTTGTTTCCTTTCTTTCCTATCGTTATTTGCTTTATGATGTCTAGCATTTTTCTTTTTCAACTCCCTTTTTTCCCTTTTTGAATCTTCTTCTAATATTTCATAATAAAGGTTTTTTGTTTTATATAATCTTTTTTCAGGATAGATGAAATTTATTTTAAACCATATTAAAGCAAATTGCTCAAAAGGCATTCCATTATATTTAAAGTAGCCAATTAAAAAAATAGGGACTGCGGTTAATATCACTACCCATGAAATAATTTCTTGGCCGACTATTTTTACACCGTAGCGATATAAGGGAATACTCACTCCAATTGCTATAACTGTGCATATTGCTTGCCTTAAAGTTAGGCCTAGTACCCATTTTTCTTTATATTCCCTTATATCTTTAGGTATTTTGATTTCTATAGCCATGCTATTCCTCCTTATTACCAATCTCCTAGGCCTACCATCGATTTAGCCCATGAACCCGATTTGACTACTGCCATCATCATAACCAATCCCATAATTGTCATGTTTCGTGCTAATATTAAAGGCTCTGTTGACGACATCGTTAAATTAACAGCTACAGCTCCATATATCTTTGTGATAAGCAGCAAAATCATTCCTTGAAAACAAAGGGAAGCATAATTTCTTAAAAATTTTGTGGCAATATCTCTCATGCTATCGTTCAACAAAAAAGCTACAGGAATTGGAGCAACTGCGGTCATGACGAATAATTCAAAGAATCGCCCATACACAACAACAAGCACTACCAATTGCACGATAAACATGACAATACAGAAAACAGCTATTCCTACAGAAAAAGCAATTTGAGGAAGCACCGAATCTGGGACTGCATTTTCCAACGCACTTAAAACATCAGGAGCTTGCGAACTAGCAACATTTACACCTTGAACGATACGAATTGTACTTTCTGCTAGGCCTAGCAACTTTGTTAGAAACCAAAAAGCATTTTCCATAATTGCTTTTCCTAAAACAATTTTAAGAAGAATTTTGACGACTTGTTCTGCGTTCATATGTTCAAGGGTCATTGTTTTATATAAAAGTTCTAGGACAAGGCATAAAGCCAGTAAACTGTACCCAATAACGAGCATATTTTCAAAAATAGCTCTGCAAAATTGCCAGACAGGCTGACTGAATTGTTCAGGACTTTGCAAAACCAATTTTGATAATTTATCGTATATATCTGTTGTATCGAAAGCGAAGCGTACCCATTTCCGCAAAAACTCTTCCATAAAATCACCTCAGTAGAAAGAAGGCGAGAAGAACTCACCTTCTTTTATTTTATAAGCCGAATAAACCTAAAGATTTTGATATGCCGACTACCATGAAACCGGCAACTAATGTACGCAGTCCTCTTGTTTTGCCATCTGCATCGTCATTTTTGAAAGCAAGGGCAACTTGTATTCCACCGAAAAATGCTACAATAAGGCCGAATTTTGTAGCCCAATTCGCAATAAAATCTACCACTCCGTCAATTTGGCTAGTATCCGCATTGGCATAAGCCGGAGAAGTTAATAAGAAATAGATAAATGTTGTTGTAAGTGCTTTTAGTTTAAGGTTTAAATTTTTAAGTCTTTGCATTTTCATTTCTCCTTTCATAAAATAATGAATAAAACCACCGCTTAAAAAAGCGATGGTTTTATTTCAAATAAAATGATCATCTTTCTTGATGAAGTTTTTTCTCAGAAGTTTTATTTTTGCTTTCTTCCTTTTGTTGTTTTATAGAAGCAATTTTATCTTTTACGCTTGGCCTTTTTTCTTCAATTCTATAGAAGTCTTTTCTTATTTCCCATTCGTCTTTATCTGTAATGATAAGTTTATTATTTCTATAAAGGGCTACAACAATATCCCCACTATTTCTAACTGCTTCCTCTAATGTATCAAATTTATCATCCCATCTTTCTTTGCCATGCCAATCATAAAAATCATGAAAAGGATCGTTTTCCGCTTCAATAAAATCCTTTAAAGTTTCTGGATCTACGGATAAAAACGTTCCATCAGGAACATAAATACTGTCATAGCCATTGTTTGTTGTAAATACTGCTTGTAGATCATCTTTGGCGGTGTTACTTTCATATTGTTTGATAAGAAGTTTTTCTACATTTTTTCTTCCTCCTAAATAATCACTAATGATCAAAGAGCGATCTGGATGCGTTTTATATTCTTCATACTCTCCAATTTCAGAAGCTAAAAGATTAAAAGTTTCAGTTTCTTCTGGAAAATTATAATGAAATCGAATAGCAGGATAACATTCCTCTTGTATATCTTGAGTACATGCCATTTTTAATTCGGGAGCATACAGAATTACATTGGTTGAAAACCTTTTGGTCAAAAAGTTAATTTTAAAGCCCTTTTCAATTTTCTCTTTTTGAAGCAGATCGATTTCTGCTTTAACAAAAGCTAAATCTTGATCTATTAAATCTTGTTTTAGTTTATCTACTTCATGTTCTTCATACTTTTCATTAAATAAACATTCAGCAGCATTTCTCCCTTTAATTTGGTCAACTGTAAATAGAATTTTTCCTTCATATTTAATTGCTTCAATCTCAAAATCCGCTTCAAATTGTTTCCCATCATGCTCCCACCGATGATGGAACGTCCAATAAGTATGGCCGGAATCTTTTTTAAACGGAAGTAAATCTAACATTTTAATCCCCCCTAAAAATTTTAAAGTAAATAAGGTTCAAGGACATCACCTGTGTCAATTGCATCTGAGAAATCAATTTGTGAAAATTCGGTAGATGTCATAGAAGATAATTTGTCCAATACATTTTTAACAAGTGCTTTCATATCCGGATCGTCAATTACAGGAATTGCTTTGGCCATTTCATTTTTTGTTTTTTCTATATCATCAGTTTTGTAATTCTTTAATAAAGTTAATTCTTCAATAGTAAAGTATTTCATTCTTTACTACTCTCCTTTCCTAAAAATTTATCTTATCGTGCTTCTGCTTGAATCGTATCTCTAGCCGGTTCTTTATTTACATCTTGTTGCTTCATTTTGCTGATATTGGTTATTTTTTCTCTTACAGATGGTCGCTGCTTTGTTTTGTCTGATTTTGCTTCTGAAATTTCTTCTCTTATTTTGATAAAATTGTCTTTGTCATCATCTCTTATTGCAATTAAACCGCCTTCTCTAACAAAGCTTTTCGCATCTTCAGTGTTGATTGCTTCTACTGCAACATAACCCTTCCCAAGTTTGAAAACCGGAATATTAAATTTAAAAGCCAATTCAGCTTCTTTTGTGTTAATCATATAGGCATCACATCCGATATACCCATAAGATAAAACTTGTTCTTTTCTGTTTTTTTCATCAAGATGTTCTTCTACTAATTTTGCAAGATATTTTCGTTCATAATCATCAAATTTTTCTTTATCAGCTTTGGAAATTGCATAAAACGTTTTTTTCTTCCAATCTCGTAAATTCCGTTTAAACGTTTCTGCATCTATAGGAAATTTTTCATTTCCTTGTAGCTCGTAAACGGATATGTTTGTCTTTGTCAGAAGTCTATAAGCATTAATAGAAGCTACCCAAAACATATCCTTTTGAGAATATCCGCTTTCCATGATTTTTTGATTATTTAGTTCTTTGAAATATTCGTTTAAATTACTACTTTTAAAAGAATATCGGGATCGCATAAAATCAGAAAGTTTCTCTTTTAGATCAATTTCATCTTTAACAAAATAGTCAATTTTTTTAATTTCTCCAAACTTCTCAGCAATGCTATATATAGTATCGGCATATTCATTATAGTTGCATACAATTTCTTGTCCATTGTAAAAAGATATTTTTACTGTTTCTGGCGGTTTTTCATAAGAAAGCAATTTTGAAATGTCTTGGCGAGTTTGTTCGTATAAGTTACCGAAAACATTTCCTTTTTCTTTATTCGTTATTTCTATTGCAAAGATTTTATAGTTATTTATCATAGTATTTCTAACACCTTTGCAAATTGTGTTATCATGAGTATCTTTTATACAAATATTTTTTTCTTTCAGCAAATATGTTCCGGAATCCCTTGCTATAAATATAAAGGAATCGCCTATATTGCTCTTTTTTAAACCTGCTATATCATAGACTAAATCGCCCTGATGGTGTTCTACAGTTGATTTTACGATATTTCTCAAACCTTCTATTAGGTCAATATTCTCAAACTTTCTCATTATTTCTTCCTCCTTATCTTTGTATTGATTCCCTTGTGGCGTTCTGCTTTCTTTCCATATTTATATTTTTTTGTTTTTCTTCTGCCATAGCGATGCGAGCTTTAATTGATAGCCTTTCTCCGCTTTCTCCATGTGATTTTAACGGATTGGAGTATTCTTTTAGTTGTTCTTGTGATTTTTCTTTTGATAGCTCTTTAAATTTATTCTCAATATCCTGAATTAATTTAGATGATGCCTTCTGTATAGTATTGAGTGATTTTTTTAGCTCTGGCAATTCTCTGTCCTTGCTCCAGCCTGCAACATACCCAAAACTATAGTCGGAAGTGTCTAAACCTAAATAAGAACAAACAACATACGCAATACTTTCCGCTTCCACTTCTTCTGTGTGGCGATCTTTTCTTTCTTGAATGGTATTATCATCCTTGATACCATGCAATTTAGCGTGGGCTATTTCATGAATGCAAGTTTTGATCGTTTGAGCTTGGCTCATGCCATTTTTTATTGCAATTCGCTTATTTACGGGATCGCAATATCCGTTCGTTTTTCCTTGTATAGCTTCAAATTTAATAGGGAAAGGCGATACTTGCTTTAAGCTCTCAAAAAGCGTTCCATAATTTTCTACATCACCTGTAAGTCTTGTCGTAATCTCCGGCAAGGGTTCTCCGCTTGTCTGCGATATATCGAACACATAAACTGGTTTAAAATAAGGTTTTGTAACTTCAACTTTTTCGATAACAGGATTTCCATCTTCCCCAATAACTGGTTGTTGTGTTTCCGGATCGATTTTTTCCATTTCTACAACTGTCTTATAAGTAGCCGGAGCAAGGATCTGGATTCCTTTTTCTCCTTTATTGACGTATCTCTTAAACTTTGTTTGCCATGCTTTATATCCGGCTACAAGCGTTGCATCTGGTTTTTGCATAAGAATCAATAATGTGTTGTTAAGGCTATAATTATGAAATTTACTCATTACTTTAAGATATTTCATATATTTTTCACTGGAAAAAACATCTTTTACTCCTGCTTCTAATTGTTTTAATAAACCTTTTACTTTATCTTTATTAGTTACTTTATCTTTGTTTGATTTCATTTAATAACCTTCTCCTTTCCCTTTCCGTTAAAGGTTTAATCTCATACCCTGCAACTTTAATAGTTTTTCGGGTATCTGATTTTTCAATTGGAAGGTATTTGTGAAGTTCTTCATAAGGAACATCTCTAACTCTTTCTTTCATAAATTGCTCTACTCTTTTTTCTAGCTCATCTGGCTTGATTTCTCCACGAACATTGTTCTGAAACCATTCTTCCGCTTCTTCCGGTGTATAAACTCCAAGATATTTTTCCGTTATCAATCCAATTTTCACTAATTTCTCAAATAAGGCTTTTCTCTCACTTTCGCTTTTTTTCTGTTCTTTTAATTCTCGAATCCGCTTCTCTATTCCCATGTCTTAATACTTCTCCTTTCATTCATAATCAGAAGCATATTCTAAATGTCCTATATTTTTAGATAAATAATGTAAATCCGGTTCTCGAATCTCGAAACCTGCAATTTTGATAATTTCTCCTTCATAAGGATCATTCGCTTTTTCGTTTGCACTTTCTTGTTCCTGTTCTTCTTCTTGATTTTCAAATTCTGGCATATAATCTAGGTGATCATAATTGCTAACAATATACGATAGATCGATTGGACTTATTGTAAATCCTGCAACTTTAATAACTTCCTCCGGTTCTTCTCCATCTTCTGCGTGTACGTCATATCCGCTTTCAAGGGAAATTCCTTTTGGAATTTCTTTAAGCGAATATTTTGCTTCTATAATTTTTTCTAGTTTTTCCATGAAGTTTTTATCTTCTGACGGTTCTTCAACATATTCGGTATATTGTTCTTCAATAACTTTTAACATTTCTCTTTCTATTTTTTGATAAGCATCTTTTGTAATTTCTTCTGATTTCTTTAACATTTCATTAATATCCATCTCCTGAAAATCCTGTATATCTTCTTCCCAAATATCCGAAATAGTATGAATTTGTTTGTAATCAAAAGCATTTTTCGGATCATGATCTTCAAGTCTTTCATAGTTCGGATGATCCTCGATAATAAATTTTCTAGAATAATGGGGGTTGTATCCTCTGACAAGAAGGATACAGTTTTCATTAGGCATTGTTCCGATCTCTTCCGGTGTCATTAGCTCCCTGCCATGTATGCCATAATTAATGCTACTGCTCCCTTGCCTTCCCCTGCTCAATCCTGTTGTTTTCGTTTCTATTGTTGTTTTTCCGATCGCTTTACTGATATACTCTAATGTAGATTGCTCTTTTCCCCCTAAAAATAAAATAGTATCGCAGTTTCCTGTGATACTCTCCCAACTATCTTTATACATTGTTTTTAATTGTGCTAAATTCTGTATGATGATTGAAGCGGAAATTTCCCTGCTTCGCATTGTAGCTACTTTCTTTTCAAAGTCTGGAATTTCTCCTATGTTTGCAAATTCATCAAGCATGAAGCGAACATGATAATCTAGTCGGCCATTGTTCTCAAAGTCGGCTCGATAATATAGCTTATCAAATAGCTGTGAATATAGCATCGCAACAAGAAAATTAAAAGTGGAATCGCTGTCTGGAATAACAACAAACAAGGCTGTTTTTTTATCGCCTATACTGGTTAAATCGATATTATCTGTACGGGTTAGATTTCTAATATCCTTTAAATTAAAAGGCGAAAGTCTTACTCCTAGCGATATAAGGATTGATTTTGTCGTTTTTCCGGCTCCCGATTTGAACGTATGGTATTCTTGTACTGCAATATGATTCGGTTTTTCCTTCTCTAGTTCTTTAAATAAAATGTCTAATACGCTTTCGTAGTCCTCATCTTCTTCTTTAATTTCAGCTGCCCTTAGTAGCTCCATAACCATTTCAAAGTTTTGTTCTTCTTTTGGAGCTTCATGATATAAATAACACATGATCGCTTTAAGCAATACCGTTTCTGCATTTTCCCAAAATGGATCGTTTGTTCCTGCTTTAGGTGGGGTTGTGTTCTTGATTAAGTTTTTAATCAGTTTTTCAATATCGGTATCTGGAGTTCGGGGGTTAATGTACTCAAAGGGGTTATAGGTATTGCTATGCTTCATATCAATTAGATTAAAAACTTTGATGTCATATCCTTCTTCTTTTAACATAGTTGCTGTACTTCTTAATAGCTCCCCTTTTGGATCTGTTACAACATACGATGTATTATGCTGCATTAGGTTAGGCTTTACGAAAAACCTTGTTTTCCCTGAACCTGATCCTCCGATAACAAGCATATTCAAGTTTCTCAAAGTTTTTCTTGTGTTTAAGCTCATCCTTGCATCGTTGGTTAAGATTACATTATTGCTTTCATCTTCATCGGCTAACTTTCGCATTTCCTTTTCCGTTGCCCATTTTGCAGAACCATGTTCCTTGCCCATCATAAATTTTCTTCGTGTAGTATAATAATATAGGACTCCTATAATATAACCTGCTGAAAGAAATAGTAAACATTTTATAGAAGCAGGATTCATCTCTACATTAAGCGGCTGTGTTTCTATGTTTTTTTGTATCGCATGAATCGTTTCCCATGTTAATGTATCTTGTCCCATCCGATAATAAACCGTACCGGCATTTAAAGCGAATATCGCTATTGCAAGGTATATTAGTACAAGAATAACAATAGTTAATACCGTTATTTTATATTTTTCATTCTGATAAATGATTGTATCGAAACCGAAAGAGTTTGAATTTCTCTTTGCTTTCAGCATTATATCTTCAACCCTCTTTTCTTTATTTATCTATTTCTTTCTGATATTATTTTTGTTTTTTCATCTCTACCGCTTTGCATTTTAGTAGCTTGAGCTTTGCTGTTTCTGATTCTTTCAAGTTTTTCTCGTACAGAAGGCCTTGTATCCACTTTTTGCTTTTCTTGCTTTTGCCTTGTTTTTTCTTTCCTTATTTCCTGATATTCTGATCTCATCATATCTTTTGCTTTTTCTTCGACCATCTCTCTTGAAATACCATCTTTTTCTAATCTTTTTGCTGTTTTATCAGCAATATTATCTAATTCCATGTTTTTATAAATTTCCTTTAATTTTTCTTGATCCTTTCTATTGATTAAAATAACTTTTTGAGAAGCTTCTTCATCATGTTCTAGAATAAAAAATCTCATATCCATTTTCTGTGCTGAACGAGCAAAATGTTCAAGCTCTTTTCCTGCATCGACTGTAATTAATGTGATATGGCCTTTTCCTCTTTCTAAATCTTCAACTTCCAAGTCTAATGCTTTTGCTATTTTTTCTTTATCTTCCATATCTAAACTTTCTACCGGTTTTGGGATTCGTGTTCTAACGGTTTTTTCGTATTCGTTTAATATTGCTTGTTTTGTTCTATCAAGGACAATATCGCCTTTTGCTTCTTCTTCAATGCTATAGAAAATGCTTCGCTTATTAGGCTTTTCACTTTCAAAGTCAACAAAATTTAATTCAAATTTTTCTGATTCTTTCTTGAATGTGTCAAAATATTGATTAGGAAGATCTATCTTTATGAGATCCTCTGCTCTATTTATTGTTTTTTGGATATCCACATCTAACTTTTCTATAATTTCTTTTTGCTTTTCTTCTTCTAGGCCTTGTAAATCCACTTTTTCTGATTTTATGTTCTTTTCAAGGATTTCATTTCTTGCTTTAATCAATGCGATTTCTGCTTTGGCCATATCCTTTTCTTTAAATAAAACAACAAAGTTTCCATCTTTTTTGTTTTCGATAGGGCAAAACTTCAAACCGGACTTTAATGCTTGCTCTCTAAAATTTTCCATATCTTCTTTTTCAATCATAATTTGACGCATTGGTTCATCATCAGAAAGAAATTTTGATAAATTGTTTTCCTTGACTTCTCCACCACGTTCTTCTAACTTTTTAAGCAAAAGAGAAAGAAACAGATTTAGTAGTGTTTGTGTCGCTCTTGATGTTTCTTCAGCAATTTTTTTAATCGCATCTCGTGTCAACTCCGCAGAAACTTTGACTACTACATTAGCTAAATCTTCGCCTGTACTCATAATTCATCACTCCTTTTACATGAAAGTTTAATAAGAAAAGAAATTAACATCTACTCCATCCATATGCCGGACAAAAAGGACATCCCCCCTCAAAAACCAATCTTGTTCCACAATCAGGACATAATATCCATTCCATGTTTTCATCCTCCTTCATGTTTTTATATTAACCTACAGATAAAAAGTACAGCATACCGACTAATACCGCAGGAGCTAAAGGAAATTTGCTTTTTAATTTTGCTTTTCTAGACAATAACAATATTAGTCCCATAATTCCGTTAAAGATAGACGTATAAGCAATCAAGTAGAAGGATTGTATTCCACTATACGCAAAAGATAATGCTGCATATAACTTAACATCTCCCATCCCGATTCCATCTTCTTTGAAAATGAAATTTGAAAGCAAATTAATTGCTAAGAAAATAAGAAGAACAATAAAAGCGGTTATTATAGACGGTTTTAATATCTCTGGATACTTTAAAATATTAATTTTAAAGATGATTTGAATGATATAGATATAAGGAATTAGTATTGTAAGGCTATTCGGTATTTCATGATATTGAATATCGACAAGGGCGATCATAATGAGTAATTGAATAACGATAAATTCATAAACGCTTTTATAAGTGTAGATACAGCCAATAAGAAAACTAATAAGACAACAAAAGAACAGTATTTTTTTTGCTTCATGTGCTTTAAATTTAAGAGTTTCAACGTTCATTTCAGTAATAATGACTAAATATGAAAAAATTAAAATCTGTACCAAAACACCTGTGAAAGCATTAAATATAGCCGAATCAAACATTGTTCTCTCCCTTTCTAATTCTAAAGAACTAAAACAATATAAAGACCAAACGGAGCAAACAAATAGGGAGCGGAGCGAGTCTTTTGTTTGTGGAGTGCGGTAGTAAAAAAGAGAAAGATAAAAGCAGGCCAGAAATTTCTAGCCTGCTGCTCTTTTATTATTTTGTTCTATTGATTCTCACATCTTGCAACGCTCTTCCGGAAATCGTCAGGATATGGCCATTCCAATTTTCTTTTGCATTGTAGTTATAAGTAGTAGAGCCTTTATATGCAGTTGTATTTGCGTAAATCTTGATGTTGTCTAACTTCCCACCGGCATTGACCGGCACGAAGAATTTTCCTTCCCATATTTCTTGATTGCCGCTTGTTCCCACTTTTTTAAGCGTTATCGTGTTGTTATAAACGCTTGGGCTTGTTGTAATGACTGTTTTTACGGAGTTTGGATATCCTTTCGAATTGATTCTGAATGTTACGTTATATCCTGTTTTGTAAAGTACGGGAAGATTTTCTTTACTGATTGGATAAGAATAATTCTTGTGGTTTACGATATTGGTAATTCTAAAATTAATTAATTTTAACGAATAAATTAGGTAGTTATGTGTTATACTCTCTCGTTTGCCATTCCCCGTAATTGCTGTAAACGTTGCTGTATAAGTCCCTTCCGGTTTATCAGGAACAGTAAAAGTATATTCCCATTTTTTCAGCCCATGCTTGCCGTTGTTTTCATCTATATTTATGCAATTCATAGAAACCTCTGCTGCTCCTTGATAGGGAATAAACTTGACCTCTTTTACATATTTACTTGTTGTTGTAGAAAATGTTGCTTTTGTTAATGCTTCAAGTTCCACCTTTTTCTTTGTTTCTTCAGTTAACTTTAAATTAATAGGAGTATTTATTTTAAGCTGATGAGTATTTTTAAGTATTGCTCCTTTTTTATCTGTTGTAGTTGCTACTACTGTATATTCTCCATCAGGATAATTTGTATTTGGCGGTATTTGAATATTTGTAACATCTCTCCATCTTTTTGTTGTAAGATCTGATGTGTCCGTTAAATCCTGTGGATTGGTTAATGTTCTAGTGATTGTTCTGCCCCCTACAGAAGTACCTGCTTTATTATTAAAGAATTCTATCTTTATAGAATCTGTAGCACGAGGACGTGTTACAATATCAGTAAGTTTAATATACTCGCTTGATGGTATTCCTGTTTGGTTCCATTGTATATCGGGGAACTTTTCTTCCTCTTGTGCCGAAAGTCTTGAAGATAATGTAGCTGCAAACTCTGTTTTCTTCTCTGTTGTATGCGTTCTACCGTGGTAATCATAAACTCTTAGTGCATAATCAGAAACTACTTTACCGTCAATAATCTTGGGAATATGGATGTTTTTTATTTCCTCTGGCCACTTATGCCAATTCCCATCATCTTGAAGTCGATAAAACCATTCATATTTTACAATTCCATTGTTCGGTAAACGATATTGTAAATCTTCATCGTATGATTTTTCCCCTATTAAAAACATTTTATCTCCATCATCATAATACTCTATTATTGCCTCCGGCAGTCTGTGAATATAAAAAATCTCTGTTTTATCATCTGAATATTTATCCCAAATTGGATTTTTTGTATTATCTGAAGCCTTTAATGTAATTTTCCATTCTCCTATCATGCTTCTTTCTGCTTTGTTTAATACAAATGGATCATCTATATCTGAGATAACATGCCATTGCTCATCCGCTCTACTATGTTTCTCTATTGGGTTATTGTCAAAAACAGTTGGGTCATGCTCATACATTACTTGTAGTGTACCTTCTTTTGGTTTCATTGTTTCTTTTAACTTTTCTAGTTTTTCTAAATCTAAATTATTTATATTAGGATTTTTAAAATTTAACTTATCTTCTATAGAAATCCCTTCATAGTCTTTCTCTTCATCTGAAAAAAGCATATTATGGTTTATGTTTTCTCCATCATCTATTTTTTTACCATTTGCGCCTACTTTATCTATAACATAATCCCTCGTATCTACGCTTTGCCCTACAATTCTTAAAACATAATCTACAAGGCTGTTGTGATTACCTTCTGATTTAATAGCATATTCTTTCGTTAAGTTTTCCTGAATATATTGTTTTGTCTTTCCATCAAGTCCAACAAAAAACATATCCTGTGCATTTCTATTAGCCATTTTACTTTTTATATGGTCTATATAAGTATTGTTGCTTGCTGTTTCTTTAATATCATGTTCTGTATTAGAAGATATAAATAATAGATCTTGATCGGAAGGAAGAACATGTTTACCGATCTTTTCATTTATATCTTTAAGCACATTTCTTATAGATAAAGTTCCTCTCCAAATATATTGATTTTCTCCACCCCAATTATCTTTTACTGTTACTATAATATCTTTATATTCTCCTTCTTTAATATTGTCCCATACCAGTGTAAAATTATCTTCTCCCCGGCTAGAAGGAGCTTTTTTAATTGTAGCAGTTTTTGTTTTTCCATCTATGATAGCAGAAACAATCAAATCGTCTGAATCCCCATCCCATACAATTCCTTTCAGGCTAAAATCTCCACTAATATTTGTTTTTATTGATTCTGTAGTAACTTCAATCCCGGGCTTATGATTATAAATTGTAAAACTAATATCTTTTGTATCTTGTTTTCCTCCTGCATCTGTTACCGTCACCCTTGTATATACTGTTTTTTCATATCGTCCCGTAATATCATTCCAAGCTAATGGTACCTGCGAAGTATCAAACACATGATTCCCACCTATGTTATTACAGCTACCATTTGCATTTCCATCAAAATAATCTGTTCCTCCCGGTGTATTTCCTATTTTTACATTATATGAAAGAACATCTCCAACATCCGGATCATTTGCAGTCCATTTGATGTTTGTATTAGCCCCTTTATGAATTAAAGAATTATTTGCAGGGGCTGTAATAGATAACGTTGGCGGATTATTTTTTTTTAGTATGAAAAAACGATTAAAAAAGTCCTCATCAGAATTATATCTATTCCTAAAGGATTGTCTAAAGGTTATTAGTGCTTCCCCTTTTTTGTTTGCTGCAAGAGCAGAAGAGGTTGTATAGCGGTCTGCGGGAAATACCGTTGGATAATCTCCTGTTCTTATATGTGTAATTCTTCCGGTATTTATATCTACAAGCGAAAAACAACAATGTCTAACTTCTTTAGTATCCCCTGTGCCTTCAAACAATAAAGTATTATCATCAAAAATATCAAACTTTCCCCATTGAGCATAAGGAATATCATAATTTGTCCAGTTATAATCACCATCCGGATGTCTAGGAATATTAATACTTCTTTTAATTTCCATTGTATAAGGATCTATTATGTTCAAAGAATGATTAAATCTAATAGCCCAATTCCTCCCAACAGATATCCTATGATATCCGGGCCCAAAATAAATTTCGTTTCTATCTTTATTGAAAACGGCACTTCCGTTTCTGCCTAAAATAGTATCTTTATACTCACGCCATCTCTCACTGGTTGTGTTATATACATATATATTGCTATCACTTTTGGTTTGATACTTGCTTGCCCCAAACAAAACTATGTCTGAATTATTTAAAGGAGCCACTGCACAATCAGTATTATATTCTGTCCCATAAGCATTTGGAGTTAGTTTGCTTGAAAAATCCTTAATATTAAGTATATTAATTCGTCGCTGTGTCGAAAAAATAACTTCATCATTGTTAAGAAAATGTGCTTTTACATCAAAATTGGAATCGAAGCCTCCCTTTGATCCTATTTTAGTCCATTTATTACTTATAATGTTATACTTATATAATAATAGCGAACCATAGTTGCCCCTAATTACTAAAAATTCATTATCATTATTTGGCATCTTGATAATCTCAGTCTGAAAAGTATGTTTACTTCCTTCTGCTTTTAATTCAGCGGGAACACTTGTAATCTCTTGAAATATAAAATCTGATCCCCCACCTTCTGCTCCAAAAGAAATTAAAGGTACAAAAGGATTTATAAGCGGAATAAGGAAAGAAAATATAAGAATTAAACTAAACAACTTTTTATACTTCATATTAGTCCTCCTTAAAAGTTGGGGAATGGGAAAGACTCCCTTCCCCATTCTTTTAGTTTTTGATAATTGCTCCATCCTTCTTTTCATAAACGGTTACAGTTCCGTCTAAGTTTATATATTTGAAATAGGTAAGCCTGACTTTGTTAAGTTCTAGCGTGTCAAATATATACTTAATATTTTCTTCGGATAATTTACTGTCTGTTTCTTCAATCCAAACGATTTCAATAGCTTTCCATCTTTCAGTTTTTAGTGTAATAACCGGCTTTTGATTATCTATAAAAATAATTTTTTTACTATCATCTAAATTCAATGTATCTGCTTTAACACCAGCTACATCTCCTAAAATATCAAAATTTGGTATAGACGGCTTTTCGTAAACTTCAAATTCAAATTTAAAACGACCCATTAAATTTCTATCATCGTTAATTGCAAACAGTGAAAAAGTTGCTCCGTCTAGTTGAAAATCTTTGCTACTGACTGACAGATAGTCTAATAAGTTCTCGCTGTCTTTCATAATCCATTGTTTAGAATGTTCTCCGTCATTTGTAAAATCTCCGTCATTGTTTGCATCATAGCTTATGAAAAGTTTTGATCTATCCAAGTCTATTTCATCATCTGGACTTGAATAATTTACAGAAACATTTAATGTAGAACCTAATTCCAAGTCTTGATCTCCTGTATCTGTTTTCCTAAAAATAACGGCATCGCCAACAATATTGATGTCTACCGCAGGCAATAATTCTGGCTTAATTACAAGTTCTTCATTTACCCAATCCGATTCTTTTAGGCCATTAAATACTTTGTAGGTTACTCGATATCTGCCATCTTTATCGAAACGAATATCTCTTTTTCTAGGGTCTTTAACTCCTTCTGCATTTCCGGGAAAAACTACTTTCCCATCGATCTCTTTTCTACCTATGCCTTTGATATATTTATTTTTAGAATAATCCGGAGTGCCATCATCATTTAATGGTTCGATCACAAATACTGTTTTTTCATGTTCAAACTGAATTGGATATTTAGCAGCAAGTATTGGATCTTTTTTAGCTGTTTCTGAATCAGATTCCGTTCCATCAATAGAAACCTTCTTAAACATCTTTTTCGTGCCGGAAATCGTCAATTTTGCAACTGGTTTTGCATCTAAAAATTGGACTGGCTTAATCATATTAACGTGATCCTTTGTTAAAATTGCATAAGTAAATTTTTTGCGATATTTATAATTAACTCCATCTGCTGTAAAATTACCTTCTTCAATATTCCCGTCCCATTCAGCAGATAAATATACATAATCGGAGTTTTCTCCATGTACTGCATGTATTTTGGCATCTGTTGGTCTTGTTGGATCGTTTCTTAGTGTTTTTCTGTTATTACTGTATTGATAATCTGAGCTATAGGAGCCGTATTTCCCATCCCCTTCTAACTTTACGAAATATCTTCCGGCCGGTCTTGTAAACTTGTTTTCATCTGTGAAAGCTAATTCTGCATAAGCTTCATCCGATTCATTAACTTGTTTGATTTTCCATTGTTTTTCTGAAATAGCTTTTGTCTTATCATATACAGTTGTTAATTCTTCCTCGTATAACCTATCCGGATCAATCTCAAAATCTATAATTGGATAATCAATATATCTATCAGTATCTTTTGCAGTGTTTTTTAGGCTGTTTCTTGCATGTTGAATTATAGTAATGACATTCCCATAATATCTTTCATCCATTGTCACAGATTCGGGGGCTTTTCCTGTTCCATTTTCAAGCAAAATTCCATAAGCATCGTAAATTTCCCAATGAGTATATTCGGTTGGGAAATAATGTTCTATTTCAATCGGAGTAAGGTTTTTAACATCAATTCCTAGTATATTTTCTTTTATCTTTTTAGTATCCCATTTTACTTCAATGATCGGATCAGCATTTACGATAACAAATGTTTCTTCAACTATCTCGCTTGTTAAGCCATCTTGATCAACAACCTGTATTTGTATTTTAAATTCTTCATCTTTGTAACCTTCTGCTATAAATTCGCGCCTATCAAATATCTGTTTTTCAAATACCGGCTGCCATTTTTCGTTATCATCAAGCTTATAAAGTGAAACAATTGAATTTTTATACTCTGCTTCATCAGGGCTATTATAATCCCATGTAATTAAATTTCTTATGGTTCCAATGTCCGTAACTTCTTTTGGGAAGAAATATTTAGGCATTTGTAGCTTTGTTGTAGGTGGAACAGCAACTACCTTTGCCTTTATCGAATCCCTTCGTACGGGCGAAAGTGCTTGATGCCCGTCCCTGTCATAAATAGTGACATTCCCCCTAAACTCTACTTCCTTTTCACTCATTCCAGTAAGTCCTATTTCCTGCGGAAATACTAGAATCTCATCAGAAACATAATGAGCTTGCCCAGAAGTAAATGTTTGCTTAGTTCTTTTTCCAAAATCTTTTCTGAAAGTATAAAATAAGGAATCTACTCCCTGGCTAGATTCGTATTGGTACGCATCAATCAAAAGTTTAACTGGTTTTGGAACATTATTTTTCATCTCATACCTTGTAAATTCAATTGATTCAATCCTATGACTATCCCATAAAGAATCTACACTCATATTTGCCACCGCTTGTGAATCAAGCGTAGCAACAGCAATATCTACATTTAAAGTATAAGGATCTTCTCCACTACCACCATCTTCTATAAATGTTTTTACATGAACTTGGCCGGTAGCTTCTAACTTTTTATCCTTATCTGTTATTAACTCAGCTTTGATTGGGAAAATAGTATCCCCTGTTATCTCTACCGATTCAAATGTATTTTGTACTTCATCGCCATTATAACTCTTGTATAGCTTATCGCTCCATTCTCCGCTTGGTTTTTGATAAGATATTTTCCATGTTTTTATCTTGTCTTGTAAATTACTCACCATAGATTTTACTGTAATCTTTACATCTGCTTTACCTCCCACCAGTTTGACAGGGTTTGGATTGCTTTCCCCTTCTACAGTAAGGATGGGATCTAATTCAGGTTCCTTTGGAGTTTTGGGAGCAACGGATTCAAAATAAATTACAACAGGTATATAGTTTTTATAAACCCAAATTCCGTCCTTAGAATATTTTTCACTGGTATTTGTATTGAGTAAAGTAACATCTGCTTCCATAATAACGGTTCCTTCTTTGCCTACGATCTCCAATTTGTTTTTTAAATTAATGCTTTGAGCAATATGTCTATCAATTTTACCAATATCTACTGCTGTCCACTTTTCGAGTTTGTTGTAAGTTTTAGCAGGATCATAAATTTCTACATCTCGTATTTTATAATTCGGAACATTTGCAGAAGGAAACCGATAACTAGAAACTGTTGAAGAAGGTCCACCAAAAGTTCTTCTGTTTCCGCTACCATCATCATATAACCATTTCCCAGTACTCGGGTCTTGCCAAAATTCAAAATATGCAGAAATCAAAATCGGTCTATATACATCTTCTGCATGAGCTGTGTACTGTTCGGAAACAGTAGGAATAAACGGCAAGTATAAAGATTGAAATACAAGCATAAAAATCAAAATTAAAATACCCTGTTTCCTTTTCATACGCTTTCTCCCTTTCAGTTTCATAAAAAATGCAATATAAAAACGGCACCGTTATTTAAACGATACCGTCTAGTTATTTAGTTTATTTAAAAGGATTTTCAATCAGGAGCATTTCATTGGTTGTATAGTCATAAATCCCTATATTTTTTACTTTGCTTAACGGAAATTTATAACTGTCTTTATCAAAATTCCAATCTCCCGATCCGTCTGTAATAACATGAGCTGTTGTGAAAGCTCGATTAGCATGGATTGTGCCATAATCTCCACCTTCATCATCTAATCCTACCAAGTTAGGATATTGGCTAACATAATGAGTATAAAAATCTTTCATATAAGAAATAGCATTTCTATGACGATATTGGTTGTTTGTATCAACTAATCCCCCACATACATATGCAGTTGAGGTTTGTACCAAAGATTTCCCACTTACAAACAACATTCTTGTTCCAATAAAAGTATCTTTTGAAATATTGATATCTGTAACAACGAAATTACCTACTTTGATAGGTAAATCTTCTTTTGTTGCAAAATACACAGTTTTAATACCTTGCCTATTTTTTGTAGGAATATTATTTGCTTGCGCTAGATTCAGTTCTTTAAAGTCTTTGCTAGGAAAATCAGTCAGTTCTTTGTACTCTTTTTCAGGCTGCATAGGCTGCTGAATAATAGGCTTTTCTTCTTTTATTTCCTCTACTGCCGGCTCCGATTTATCAACTTTTGGCTCTTCTACAACCCCGGGAACCCCTTCTGATGTTGTTGTTTTTATTTCTACTGTTCTGGAATCCCCATTCCATTGTACTTCTGCCCCAAACTTCTCTGCTATGTATCTAAGTGGAACATAGGTACGTCCTTCCTCGCTGATGAAGGATCCTTCGTTTCCAATAATGATGTGAATAGGATCCATTCCTTCTTTCGTAATTGACACGACTTTCGTAACCGGCTCATAAATAATATCGCAGTCCAATGCTTCTGCAATTGCTCTGACAGGAAGCATTGTCCTTCCGTCTATAATAACCGGTTTATTTGTTAAAGTAATAACTTTACCATCTATCTTAACTTGAATTTCATTATCTCTTTCTGCCTGTGCGGCGGCCAATCCGATAGATGTTAAAGTTAAAGTGGCAGTCAATAACAATGCTAATATTCTTTTTCTCATGTTAATCTCTCCTTTATCAGTTAATTTTTATATTAATATTATACCATAATTTTCAAAAATATAAGCATAAAAATTTAAAAATTTTTTTATTTTTATATTTAAAAGTTTAAAAATTTTCGTTACCGCTTGCTTTCAAGAAGAAATTTTTAGCATTACGATACATTTCTGTCCCCATCGCATACGAAAATCCTTCAAGAAACATATTATCTCCCAATAAAAGCATTAATCCTTCCTTTTCTATCGTATATTCTTCAAATTTTTCTTTGAGTGTAGGATTGTTGTTCAACTCTTGAAAAATGAAATCCTCTAAAACTTCTAGCCTGTTCCTTCTTTCTTGCAATGACGGATTTTTCTGAAATGTTTCTGTAGTAACTCTGTCTAATAGCTGCTTTAAATTATTTTCCGATTTATTCATCGCTCAAATCCCCTTTCAATTCCGTTTATAATTTTGTGAAAAAAAAAGTGTATTGCAGGAAAACAATCTTTCTTCTACACAACACACCTTTCAGAACAGGCATATAAAAACATAAACACCCTTACTTATTATGTGATATAATAATTTTATAGGTTGAATGGGGTTTATGCCTTCGTGTAGGAGGGGAGTTCTCCTGCATGAGCTGTTAGATGTTGCAGCATCTAACAGTCATTCACCTTATTTATTTTTAAAATGAATGATACTAAAACATATCATCCATACCGCTAATATTGATTTCTTTTTTTCTTCTTTTCCTTAACTTCAAAAGCAGTTTGATATAACCAAAATCAGGATTTCCCAATATAATTCTTAATATATTTCTTGATGTGAAATAAAGCACGATTAACAAAGCTATAATTAATATAGATTTATTATATATACCGTATACCGTTGGACTTTCACTTGCTAACAAGGCAATATCTTGTTTTAGTAGCTTAATCATGATAACTTCTTCAACTAAATATAAAAAAACGATGCTTATCCATGCACCCGTAAACCTTGCTATTTTTATTAAAAACATGACAATTGCAAACAAAGCGGCTAAAACCGCAGGAATAGAATAAAACATTTTTTCCTCCGTTATACGCAAACATATTGACTATTTACTAGAAACTAGGATATAATACATTTAAAGAAGGCAGTTACTGCAAGAGTGATTGCCTGTTAAAGGTGAAACTTAAATACAATCACCCTGCCGGCAACAGGGCGATTTTTTTTCCTTATTTTAGTTCTAAAAATAAGGAGATTAGCATTATAAGAAACATACATGATGTTATCATTAATGTTAAAACTTCGTATGTTCTCATAACTGCCACCTCCTTTCATCTGAAAGTAGATGGCAATCACCCTCCTGCCTTAACTGCCCTATCCCATTTTAACATATTACCCTTGTATATATTAAAAGCTGTTTTTGCAGTATTTGTACGAATATTATTGAATTTTGTTAATTTTTACTATATTTTCTGTTCGTATCGCTTTACTTCTTATTTTCTCTTTTTTCTGTCCCTTAATTTTTCTAGCACTTGATGATTTAAGTAATGTTATAATTAAGAAACAGCTTGAAAAACAAATTTTATAATAGATTCATAAAGCCCAGTAATAAGAAGAATAAACATTTCTAAACTAAGTATTATATATAATATAAAAGTATCAAAATCAATAGAAAACTTTTCAGAAAGAAAAATAGCAAGTAGGACATTAATTATAAAAAGACATATTGGGATTGATAAACCAACTAACTAATGAAGAAACTAAAAAAGCAACCAAAGAACCATTAAGTATTGATTTACTGAGTGCCCAAATAAAAGCTAATGCCGCCAGAATCAATACAATATTTTCAAATAATGGAATTGTTTTCCATAGGAAAGAATCTATTTTTTCCGTAACAAAGAATCTATTTTTAATTTCATTTTTCCTCCTTTGAAAACATTTTTCCTCCACTGTTTTACCCTGAAAGAAAAACCATTCTATCGACATTTTTGAGAAAAACAGAAAATATTTCTGGATCGAAGATATTCCTTTCTTCTGCCATAATCTTCAATGCTTCTTCCTTTGTATATGCTTTCTTATAAGAACGTTCAGACATTAACGCATCGTAAACATCGCATATTCTCAAAATTCGGCTGCCAATAGGAATTTCTTCTCCTTTTAGTCCCATATAATAGCCTGTCCCATCATAATTTTCATGATGAAAAAATATAAATTTAATGATGTTTTCGCTAAATTTTCTTCTATATGCTTCTACTGCTCCATAGTAAATATGCTTTCTTATATATTTCATTTCTTGTTCTGTCAATTTGCCTGATTTCTCCAAAATATCAATGTTCAATCGATTTTTCCCTACATCATGAAAAAGGCCTGCTATATATATTTCACCACATAGCCCTTTGTCTAATGCTAATTCGCAGGCAAGAGCAAAAGATAAATTGGCTACTCTATAGCCATGATCCCTTATGAAATATGATTTTGGAAACGAATGATAATCTGCCTTGTTTTCTTGATTTAATCTCAATTCTAGCATATAGATTAACCTCCCAAAGTGTTTCCTCTTAATCATCATATAGGGATTTAAGCTGAGAGCTTGCCAATTTACCTACTGTTACTTTTTTCTTTAAAAAAGCTCCTTTGATTTCTGTTGAAACTACCGCTAATACGGATGGATATTGTATTTCATATTTTTTGTTTAAAGCATTTGATGTATATTCCAAAGGAGAAAAAGCAGGATTGCTTATTGATAATTCAGGATGAACATTAATTAGTTTTAATTCTTCTATTTCTATTTTCTGATAGATGCTGTTTTCCTTTGTGTCTATTGTTGTATTGGCCAAGATATCAGTAATCCCGCCTTTTACATCTCCCTCATAGCTTGGTTCGTTTAGTGGATTGTTTAAACTTAAATTTTCGCATAATGTTTGATAAAAGTTATACTTTGCATACTCTGGATCAACTAAAAAGTATCCTTCCGCTAAGTAATTGCTGATTTCTCCTTCTGCATTAACAATGCCTTCTGATGTAGTATTTACTGCTAAAACACTCGCTTTTGTTGCTTGATTGACTGCAAACTTTAATCTTTTTGATTTAATTTGTAAAATGCTGTAATCAAAAATCAAAACGCTACAAACTATGAAAACATTTATGAAAATTACGAGCCATAAAAAAAAGTTACCATCTTTTTTTCTGATAAAATCTTTAATTCCCATTACCATTTTTCACTCATTCCTGCCAACTTTGTGCCAATATATAGGCTTTCCGGCTTTAAAGTAGGCATTATAAATCGATTGATATAATAAAAAGGTTGGGGATCTTTACATATCACTTGAATAATCATTTCTTGTCCTCTTTCTGCATATTCATCACCTGCCGGATTTGCTTCTTCCGGAAAAATACTAATTTCAATATTTTCTTTTGTAAACCCTAAAACACTTAAATCGTCCTTGATATCCTCTATCATTTGATTTGTAAATTTCCCCTCAACTAATGCCATATCCAATTTAGAGTTTACAATATTGGCCATTTGGTTACTTTTTGCAAAATATACACCACCCAAAACAAGATACATAAAAAACCAAACAATTAAAGGGGATATGAGAATAAAGCTTAAAAAAGCTTCCCCCTTTTTGTTCTCTTTCAACTCTTTTAAAAGACTTGCCTTTTTTTTCATAAATAACTACCTCTTTTTTTTTACTTGAAACTATCCTCATTAATTTCTTCTATTTTCTGTACGCTTGTTTGTGCTTTTTCATTTATTTTCTGTCCTAGGCTAGGCAGGGCTGCGACTGCAATAACCGCTACAATTGCAATAATGATGATAAACTGTAATATTTCTGCTCCTTCTTTCTCACCAAATAACCTTTTAATAATTTGTTTGACTTTCTTTAACATTAAAATCTCTCCTTTTTTTATTTATTTAAAATCTTCCTCATTAATTTCTTCTATTTTCTGCACGCTTGTTTGTGCTTTTTCATTTATTTTCTGTCCTAGGCTAGGCAGGGCTGCGACTGCAATAACCGCTACAATTGCAATAATGATGATAAACTGTAATATTTCAGATCCTTCCTTCTGGCTAAATAACTTTTTAATAATTTGTCTGACCTTCTTTAACATTAAAATCTCTCCTTTGTTTTAATGCTTTAATTTCTTCAGATAGATTTAGATTTTAATTGATTTCGATTCCCGTAATATCATTTACCTTATAGGTTTCTATATTTCTCTCTACATTTACCTCCAACGCTCCATGTAATGGCGGTATAATTACTAATGCCAGTATCGCTGTTAAAGTAACCAAAACAACAAATGCTAATATTCCGTTCCCTTTCTTGCTTTTAAATTGTTCGCATAAAAAAAATACCGCCTTCACAGTATCCCTCTTTCCTAAAAATTTACTTTTGTTAAAAGTCTGATCACATAAATGAACCAAGGATAAGCACCTACCGCTAAAAAAGATAACAATGGAAATATCATTAGAAGGATTCCGATTACGTCTTTTTTCGTATTGCTTTCTTCCATCTTAATTTTTTGTAGTTCTTTTCCTAATCGTCTATGGTTATTCAAGTATTTAAGACTTATCTCGTTGTCTTTATTTAAACTTTGTTCAAGTGCTATAATTATCTTTTCAAAACCCCTATGATTTACTTCTTCTTTTAAAAACTTTAATGTTCCGTTCGGATCTGCTGAATAACTACTTAATGCCCTTTGAATCTGCGGTTTGAATACTGTTGCCCTTTCCATTAAACTAATCAGTATATTCTTAACGGATTTATTCGCCTTCAACATAATAATTGCGTATGTCTGCAACATTAATACTTCTTTTTCGCCTTTTGTTTGTCTATAAGCAGCTAATATCTTCAACAAAACCATTGGTAAAAAATAAGATAAAACGGATATGATTAAAAATAAGCTCCAATTGATTCCAAAGTTTAATTCAGCGATCTTGCCGTTCTCTAATATTTCTGCTGCTTCTTTTAATTTTTCCATATTTAAAGCTAAATTTAATAGATTCGTATATTTAAAAAATATCAGCAAAATAAAAACAAAAACAGGGAATACATATCTGATTCTCTGAAAAGTTTCGTACTCAATATTAAATCCTGCTTCTATTAATAGCTTTTGTGTTTGTATAGCTTTTTTAGAAGCAGGATTGACTTTGAAAATCTTAAAAATTTTATTTTTAGAAGAAGTATTTAAAATTCCTATTAGAGTTCTTGGTCGTTTTTTTCGTTTTGGTTTAAAGTAAAAACCTAAGCTAATCAGTACAATTGCAATTGCGGTTATCAGATAATATACCATTATACATCACGTCCACTTCCTTAAATATTTTCTATTATTTCTCCATTAATTTCATTCCCATTAAAAGTCCAATTAAGAATCCGCATAAAAAAATACAAGCACCTGCTATTAAAAAACTCTTTTCTATTAAAGCTAAAAAGCCAAGTGTGATAGTGGTAATTATTAAAATCATTACAGCATGGAAGTATGTTTCCATAGTATCTGGCAGCACATCTCCTTTTGATTTTTTTTTAAATATTTTCCATTAACGTTGCGGTTAAAACTCCTGCTGCAAAAATTAAAATCCAACCTAATATAATTGAGTTTCCGACTACTGTGTAAAAATAAATTGTTTTTCCGATCGGGCATATAAAAATATTGACGATGAAAGTTAATAATGTTGCTAAACTTAGTATTAAGAATATTGCTCGGTTCATAGCCATTTTGGACTTCGTTTCAGCAGAAGCTTTGATATCCTCATTGACTAATTCCTCTAAAAATATTAAATCATCTGTAATATCTCCGCCTCCTTTATAAGAAAGCAGAAGCAATTCGGCAAAAGCATATCCCCATACATAATTTAGATTTTTTGCAAAATCTTCAATTGATTTTTCAAATTCATTACTTGCCAAATTCCTAGATAGCTTTTCAAAAATTAAACTGGATTCTTTCGGTAAATCTAAATAGATATTGTTAAATGCTGTTTTGATATTTTTGCTAGTAATATATTCATCTGTAAATTGTTGTATTGCTACAGGAAATTGCCTATATATCTTTGCAAGCTTGTTGTTTAGATAAAAAAGTATCGCAAATATCGTCAAATATGTTGCTAACAATGTTAAGAAAAATGCTACATACCACATGGTAAACAAACGAATAAAAGCTAAAAAAATGACTATAAACTCTAAAAATAAACCGCCTATAATAAGAGTTGCTAATGCTTCATTATGTTTCTTGGTTTTCATATTCACGACATTTAATTTGCTTGCAAGCCTGTCCCTAAACAGCATTAAAAATTTTTGTCTTTCTATTATCGAATCTAAAAATTGAACAATATCCCGATTGATTTCAAATTCCTTTTTGACTTTCCTTTTTTTCCTTTTCTTCTTCAATATTTTCGGAGAAAACAATAAAAAAAGGCCTGCAATCAGCATAGCTATATAAAGCACATCATAAAACATATCTCTCTTGTTCCCCTTCTAATTAAAATAGTTTTTAATTATAATCAGGAAAAAGCTTTCTTATTTCGCTCATTTTAACACCATAATCGTTCAATTTTTGTTTCAGCTTTTCTGAAATATTGTTCTTTTTAATATGGCGACCCCTGTCCGTTGGATTTTCTTCATCGATTTCAAATTCATAAATTGGTACTGCTTTATAATCCATCGTTTGGGGATCTGTAACCAGTTCATAAATTCCGGCACACACTCTCCTTCGATCCGGTAATTTTCTAAATTTGATAACGATATCAATTGCTTTAGCAATCCTGTATTTTAATGCTGAGTAGTCAATATTTTTTCCTGTTTCGATTGTCATTTGAGCAAAATCATCTAGCATATCTTCTGCATTCATACTGTGAGCAGTCCCGATGCTTCCGCTGTGTCCCCTGCTCATAGCTTTAATTAATTCGTTGATCTCATAGGAACGTGCTTCCCCGACTAAAATAATATCTACGTTCATTCTCAAAATAACTGCAAATAAATCCTGCAAACTATAATTTCTTTGTTCTTCAAGCTGCACCCAAAACTTTTCAGGATAAAGTTCTTCCGGATGAATTTCAAATGTTGTTTCCATCATTCCGACAATTAGTCCATCTGGAATGTGGCCAAGAAGCCATTTTAAGAATGTTGTTTTTCCAGATCCCATTTCACCAATTACTACAATATTGCTTCTTCCCCTTACAAGCATACTCATAATATCGGCCATTTCCTGATTAATTGTTCCAGATTCTAATAGATTTTCTGTTGTTGGAATGAAAGACTTAAACTTTCTGATATTTAAGTATGGTTCTTTTCCTACTGGCGGTATCACCGCATTAATACGACTTCCATCGGCTCTTTTTGTTTGAACAATTGCATTTTGTTCGTTAATATCAGGATTCATTTTATCAAATTCAAGACACCTTCTAATAACTGCGATGACTTCTTCATGATTCTTAAATCGTTCTTCTGCTTCAAAAACATCTCCCTTTTTTTGCAGTAAAATTCTTGTTCCATGCACCATGATCTCATCATATTCATCTGTATCATATTTCTCTAATAGCCCTAGACCCCACTTCTCGGCAAAAATTTGTTCTGTATATGTTTCAAGCTCAGCTGAATCAGCAATTCCTCTTTGAATCAATTCTTTCTTAATTTGTTCTTTGACGTATATCTTTGCGGCAGGATCTCCCTCAGATGCTTTAATAAGCATTTTTGTATGAATATTTCTTATTTCCTTTTCAGCTTCTTGTTCTGTAATGCTCATAAATATTTCTTCAACAACATCTTGCCTTAATTTTTGCATTTCCTTCATCACCCTTAACCTAAACTAAATATTCTCTTAAAGAACGTTTGTTTCTGTACCGTTTGTCTTTCCTCATTTGTGATATTCTCTAATAGTTTCGATATTGTTGCTCTATTTACAGATTTTAGCTTTGTATCATACCCGTTTGAATAGTTTACAATAGCAGGTTCATATTCTAGCTTGAAAATATCTCTGTTAAATTTCAGCAATTCTTTTGTATTAAAATCGACTTCTTCATGATATCGATTTAAAACAAAAACAGATTCTTCTATTAAACCTGTATAAGCGTGTTCATCTTCTTGTTGAATATTCCTTAATTGATTTTTTAATTCTTCTATTTCTATCTTTGATGCTTGTAGAACAATAATCGTTTTGCTTTCCTTTTCTTTATAAAGCATATAATGTTCCTTCTTATCTAGTCCTGCTCTGGAATCGATAATGATGTAGTCATATTCATCGTCAATGAAATTTTTTATTTGATAGATTTCCTCAGCACTCAATATATTAATGCTGTTTTTAATTCTGCTTCCGGCCAATAAATAAAAGCGATCATTAATTTCGCAAGTAAATAATTTAAAAGCATCAAGATCAATATCCGTATTTTTTTGAATAAAAGGTTTAATATCATCAACTGAATACTTTGGATCAGCACATAGCACTTTTTCTAAATCGCTGAATTTGTAGTTATTATCGATCAGAAGAATCTTTTTATTATTTGAAGCTAAATGCTGTGCTACGATAGCAGCTAATGTTGTTCTACCCACTCCGTTTTTTACACTTGTAAAGTTTAATAATATAGCCATTTTATTACTCCTTTTCTGATATAGTAGTTATTTGTTCATGAATCATCTCTTGTTCTTGTTGAGTTTCTATTTTTTTATTTTCTTTTACATTTTTGTTAAGCATTTGCATTAATTTGTTTTCTCCATGCTTTGCTACTCTTATTTCGTATAAGTCCTGTGGTAAACTGTATATTGTTGAAATTTCATCGTCTGTTAATTGCAAAGTAATAAAAGATCCTACTTCCCCATTTTTATCTTGACTTTCTCCTGATTCTATGTTTTTATAGACTTCCGTTTTTATTTCTTCAATTTTAATTTTTTCAATTATTTTTTGAGCGAACGTATCAAAATCATTTCTAGTAACTGCCCAAATATCAATATATTCGCCTGCTTTCAGGCCCAAAGCTTGATCTGTTTTAATTAATTGTAGTGCAATCATCGTCTTATCTTGATTATTCTTCATATATTCTTTGTTTTCGAGCAACCTATTTAGGTTAATCTTCTCTCCTTGATAAATAGGGACTAATGTTCTTTTTCCTACAACCTTTTTAATGTCTTTTGTGATATACTCTTTCTCTGCAAGTAAATCACCTACATATAAATCTTTTGTTTCAAGCATTTGCTCTGTAATAACCGTATTTTCTGGAATATTTGTTGCTGCGACTACAATTGTTTGTTTCTGTATTTCTTCGCTGTAATCTTTCATTTCATTGTAGTAGTAGACAATGTCTACAACTACTAGAAGAAATACACCGATGATGGGAAGATAGTTTTTAAATTTTCTCATGTCCTCTTATTGCTCCTTCCTTTCATAATAAGATTCTTAAATATTGAATTGCTTTTTTTAGAAGAATCTTGTAGAACATCTTCTTTTTCTTCTTTTAAGAAATATTTTGCTAAATTTTCAAAACTTTCTTTGATTAATGTGTCAGCTCCATTCACTATTGATGCAACCCCTTCCCAACTGCTCTGAATAGCATTTTGATCATAAGGGATTTTCAAAATTCGGTTTTTGTCAATTTGGATTTCTCCGTTCTTTTCAAATATATTTTTTATATCTTTCCTAGAAGGAAACTTAGAATCTTCATACATATTCAAAATGAAAAACACTTTTTCAAATAGAATGTTCATGTCTTTTAGATACTCAATGATTTCAACGGTATTTAAAATTGAAGAAAAATCAGCATTTGTAACAATACAAAGATGATCGGCCATCCTAAGAAGATATATCTCATCGATTGTAATCTCTTTAAAACTTTTTGGCTTATAATCGATAATTGTAATGTCTACCGCCATTCTCATTTTCTCTACAAGTGGCATAGCTTGTTCAATCTCTATCGTGTTGCTTCCGCTTGTTTTGGCATCGCTTGTATAAAGGTAAATTTTGTCATGATCTCCTGTTATAAAAGCAGTATTTTCAATTGGAGAATTACTTCTAGTAATTCCTTGAATTAAGCTATTTGTTTTTTCTTTATCATCTATGTAAAAGTAATTAAATAAATCCTGTTTTTCAAAGTCAAAATCAAATATTCCCACTTTTTTATTTTGCTTTTCTAGCTCATAAGCTAAATTGCTTATAATATAGCTGCTTCCGCTTCTGTTACTGGAAAGGAATACAAATAGCTGTTTATCCTTTTGCTTAATAATTTTTTCTTTGGTAACAATTTTTTCTACCTCTACCGGTTTTTCTACATAAACAATTTTTTCTACTACCTTTTCTACTTCGACTGGTTTTTCTATGTACTGTATTATCTTTTTTTCTTCTTGTTCTCTCTGTTCTATTTCTTCTTCTGTTTCTTCTTTCAATTCTTCTGGTTTTTGTGATTCTTCCGCATTTTCTTCTGCATCTGCTGTTTCCTTTTTTAATCTCATAAAAGGACTTTCTTCGATTCGTAAGTAAATCTTATTATCCTTAATCGTTTTTTCTTCTACCAACCATTTAGCAAGATCATCGACTGTAAATCTTCTTTCTTCCGGAAAATAAAAATTATGGATCTGTAGTTTCATTAGATTATTTAAAAAAACTTCATCAGCCGCATTAAAGACAATTACAATCTTTGTATTCAATTCAGTTTGAACAAAAGCTAAATCTTTTAAATATTGAGCTTTGTTGTTTTCAAATTCATCATCGATAGCAAATATTAATATGATATCTGTTTCTTTAAAATCTTTATCCTGATCCTTTAATTTCTCTATAAAAGAAAAAAAGCTGTAGTTATATTCTACAACTTCAAACCTCACATATTTATTTTTATATTCTGTAATCTTTTCTTCAATTTCCTTTTTTAACTTTGACATCTCAACGGGAGCAATCAATCTAACTGTTTTTTTCAAGTGAAAACACCTTCTTTATAAACAAATTGGAATACAAAATTAATCATTCTTTTAATATTTCTATATATTCAAAAGCTAACAAATTTCAAAATGATTTTCGCTTCCTTCCTGTTAATTAAGTTATATGATAAAAAGATATTAAATTTTAGGCAACACTTAACCGCCCACTTTTTGAAAGTAGTTTTGGTAATATAGTCTTTTTTTGTTAATGATTGATTTTTGTTTTGCGATGTTTTTTTCTGATGTAGAAAGGAGTTGAGCAATTTCTTTGTTTTCTTTATTCTGCTGCATAAGTAGATATATTTTCTTCTGCTGTTTTGATAAATTTGGAGCAATACCTTTGCTGATATCGATATATGCTTCTATAATTCTTTTTAATATGACCCGAATTTGTTCGTTTACATATTGTTGTGTTACATTCAATTTTTCTGCAATCTCTTTACTGCTCATTTTTCTTAATTTCATTTCGGCAATTTGTCTTTGCCGACTGGATAATTTTATGAGCTGTAGATCTTCTTCTTGAATGATTTTTTTGCAATACCTATCAAATTTTTCAATCGAAAAATTCGTATCTCGAATCATCTCGTTTAAAAGCTCTATATCTTTTTCATCGTAAACCGTTGTTTTAGGTTTATCTTTGAGAAACTTTTTCTTTTCTTTGAGTTTACTAATTGATTCTTGATACTCTTCTTTCAATGCTGACCAATAGATTTCCTCTTGGATATTCATAATTAAAAAGCCAAAATATGGCTTTCCCCCCCTTTTTTAACAATTCTTGTCTATATTATAGTTATTTTTTTGATACATTTCAATACGATAATATGTTTTTGTGCAACATTTTTCATTTTTATTGTAGCTTATTGCCGAGAAAAATAGGTACATAGAAGGATATAATTTTTTATATTACATAAAAATAAATTGTTATAATAAAAGTAAATTGTTTATTTAACAAAAGATTAAAATACGAAAAAGGGAGATGATTTTTTGTGGCAAAACTTCCGGACACTTTTGGAGGAAGATTAAGACTTTTACGCCGGAAAAACGGTCTAACACAAAGTCAATTAGCATCTAAATTGGAGCTTGATAGGACAACAATTTATAGGTATGAAAATAGTGGCATTCTCCCACCAATGGACGTTATGAAAAAAATCTGCGATCTTTTTAATTGTTCTTTAGAGTTCCTTCTAGCGGAATCGAATAATCTTTATGATACCAATGTAAATACTGTAGAAAATATCGATATATATGATTTACTTGCATATAATGAAAATATAAAATATCGTGGAAATTATATAAATGACATTTGCCAAGAAGCATTAATCGATTATATTGATACTTTCTTTCATATTTACGACAAATTTGAAAAGTTTTACAAAACAAAAGAGATAGAAAATGAATAATAGTTTCATCTTTCTATCTCTTTTTGATTTCTTGCTTTTGAATGTATACTTTTTTCATCAAGATTAGAAGTAATAAATTTTCTTTCTTGTTTGATTTCATCTAAGGTTTGAGTGAGTAGCTGATATTTTCTTTCTGTTTGTTTTAAATCTTCATAATGTTTTTTAAGTACAGAATAACGTTCAATATGTTGCTGGTAGCTGTTCAAATATCCATCGATTTTTTCCTGAGATATTAGACCTACTTCCATAATTTTTTCTTCCCCTTGTCCTGTTTTTCTATAATAGTCTAAATCTGCATTGATTCGTTCAAATTGCTTTGTTAGCTTCTCCATTTCTTTTACTGATTTTTGTAAATGCTGAATCTTGTTTTGCGTATCTTTTAGAATCGCTTCCACATCCGTTTGACTACTTATTTTTTCTTCTCTGATGATTTTTAATTGTTCAGTTAGAAGCTGAATCCTTTCCATGCTAACTGATTTTTTAGTTTTTGTTTTTCTTCTTTCTTTATTTTGAAGCGGAAACGGAACATCAACATTAAGTAATATTTTTAAGATTCCTATTGCAAGCATAAAGTTTTCTTCTGCTAAACTACGCTTGCTATATCGTTTAAATTTAACAAATACAAAAATATTTTTTTGCTTCGGCCTAAATCGCTTTCGATATGGATATGTTCTTTCTACAGGCTGTAAAATTCCTAAATCTCTGAGATAAAGTTTTCTTCTGATTGCTTCTTCCGTATAATTTTCCCCTAATGTTTTTCCACGAACAAAACGCTCTTTGCCTTTTGGCCTGAAAGATAAATACTTGCCATGCTTGATTTCGTATCCTTTTAGCTCCTTCATCTTTTCTTTAAATTCTTCTAGATTTCTGCTTTGATTAATGACTTCATCGATGTCTTTTCTGATGATGCTTCTCCAATTAATTGAATAATTTTCTGTTTTGGCCTTCTGCTGTTCTTTAATTCTTTTCTTAATTGCTTCTTCTGTATAATCTTTTCCTAATGTTTTTCCACGAACAAAACGCTCCTTATCTTTTGGCCTAAAAGATATGTGTTTTCCTTCTTTGATTTCGTATCCTGCACGAATCATCCGCTCTTTAAATTCTTCAAAGTTTTTACATTCTTCTATGAAATCATCGATGTCATTTTTAATAAATTCTTTCCAAGAGAATCCTCTTTTTTCTTCTTGCCATTCTTTATAGCTTTTCCCTTTTTCTTTAGGATTTTCGATTACATGCAATCCATATTTTTTACATAACCTATCGCTTTCTTTTCTAATTAAATTTCGTGTTGCCTTGTTATCATATATTTTTTTTCCATCTTTAAAAGATACTCCGTTCACAATAATGTGATTATGAATATGATCTTTATCCATATGTGTTGCAACAATAATTTCAAATCGATCTCCATAAAGTTTATCCATCATTTCATAGCCAATTTTATTCGCAGTTTCCGGATCGGTTTCTTTCGGAGAAAATGATTGAATAATCCTATAAGCTAAATTCCCTTTGTTTTTATTCCACGATTCTCTTGTTCTCTCAAATTGTTTTTCTACTTCTGGATCTACAAAAGAGTTTATAGCAGTAACCAATCTATACTCATCTGTTTTTTCAGGGTTCATCGCATAACGCAAAACTTTTCGTACATTGGATTTAATTGCTTTTGTTTTTATTACTGCCATAACTTTTTCCCTCTTTTCAAGCAGAATGGATTTCTTTTTTTATCTTTTCTAGTTCTTTCTTTAAAGCTTTTCTGATTTCTTTATCCGTTTTTGGTTTTGCTATTTCCCCAAAAAGACGATAGATCTGATCTAATTTTTTTCTGATATCGTTTAGATCCCACTTATAAACTGTACCCTTTTCATTTGCTAATTTTGCTATTTGATTTATGTTTACACCTATCTTGTTAATTTCATAGGCTAACTGGCGAATACTTTCCAGATCTTCTTGATAAATAATTCCCTTTAGTGCCATCGTTCTTAAATAATCGCTCCTATTTAGTCTAGTCATTTTTACTCTTTGTTGGATTGCTTCGTATTCTTCTTCGTTGACAAAAAACATAATTTGTTTGCTTCTTTCTCTTCCCAAAATTATCACCTTTTCTGAAATTTTTACTAAAAATTTTTTGATTTTTTTCTTCAAAAAGGGGTTTGGGGATTTCCCCAAAAAATTAAAAAAAGGGGTTTGGGGTTTACCCCAACAAGCTGAATTTGTATATCAATTTTGAGCAAAAGCGAAAAAGTGTATATACAAATTCTCTGCTTGCTGTTCCCAAAAACGATTGGTTTCTTAAATATTACCACTTATATCCAAACGCTGCAACTCAGTTTTTGCGTAAAAAAAAAGAAGGTTCTATTACCTTCTTCCCTGCTATTTTATATATTTTATGTTCAGTAAATTATCTTTCTTTTTCTATTTGTTTCAAACTTACATTCTTTTGTTTATTTTTTGCAATTTTTATATCACTTATTTTTTGCCGGATTGAAATTTTTTCTTCTAGCATTTGTTTGGCTTTTTTATTTAATTCTTCTATGTCTTTAATATATTTTTCATCTTCGTTTCTTTGAATGAAAAATTTTATACATTGATTATTTTTTTCAACATAGTTATAATATTCATCGATACTCCATTTTCTTTCTCTTTCTTTTTTTATGACTTCAACAACACCTTTTCTATAATTTTTATAATTGCTCTCAAATATCACTTCTAAATCTCCGTATGGATCATTTCGTTTTTGAACCTCTCCCACTTATAGAAGTTGGAGATTCTCGCTTCATCAACCTCGTACCCTACTATCTCCACGAGCCTCACATCGGATAGTTCCTACCCTAGTTTATATTAAGCTGTTAAGCCTAATTCTTTTAACCCTTGATTGAGCATGTTAATAGCGGCATTAACATCTCTATCATGATGAGTATTACATTGTGGGCATATCCATTCTCTTACTGACAAATTCTTTGTTTCAGGATTCTTATACCCACATGCACTACACATTTGACTACTTGCATAAAACCTATTAATTTTATGATATGTTCTACCGTACCAATTAGCTTTATACTCAATCATTCTTGTAAATTCAGACCAAGAAACATCGTTTATTGCTTTTGCTAATCTATGATTCTGAACCATACCTTTTACATTCAAATCTTCACTTATAATCAGTTGGTTTTCCTGAATTATACATGTAGATAATTTCTGTAAAAAGTCAGTTCTTATATTTCTTATTTTTTCATGTAACTTAGCAATCTTCTTAGAATGTTTCTTGTATCTGTTACTGCCTATCTTTTTTCTTGATAATTGACGTTG
>Ga0134092_1000415_pt1 | contig 43611 bp, 33 predicted proteins | sample 3_6taG_FD_94454 | JGI IMG/M metagenome (GOLD analysis project Ga0134092, IMG submission 94454) | Switchgrass degrading microbial communities from high solid loading bioreactors in New Hampshire, USA - 3_6_20_6_A3 metaG | ecosystem: Engineered > Bioreactor > Semi-continuous > Anaerobic >... | reverse complement strand
CTTTAACTATGTGGGATGTAAATTCTTTTGAGTCGTTTCTCCTGCACGCTCTATTCCTGTTATTCTTTAACTATGTGGGATGTAAATTGATTTAAGTATTGGTATTCTTGCATCAAATCTCCGTTATTCTTTAACTATGTGGGATGTAAATTACAAAGTTAACGATGTAGTTTTTGCCGCATTACTTGAGTTATTCTTTAACTATGTGGGATGTAAATATATTTTAAGGGAATGATATTATAATATTCATCGTGTTATTCTTTAACTATGTGGGATGTAAATTTATGTACTGCCTTACCTTTCGTTAATGCCGATTTGGGTTATTCTTTAACTATGTGGGATGTAAATATAAAAAAGAAAAACAAGATATTCTTGACTATGTCGTTATTCTTTAACTATGTGGGATGTAAATACAAGTTGTTCAAAATCAGCATAAGATGACGTTGCGTTATTCTTTAACTATGTGGGATGTAAATGAAGGAGGGATTAATTTTGGCTAAAACAAGGAATCCGTTATTCTTTAACTATGTGGGATGTAAATTTTTTCGAGAAACCAAAAGATAACCCAAGAATCCAAGTTATTCTTTAACTATGTGGGATGTAAATTGGATTTCTGGTTTTATGATGTTTTGTACTGTTCTGTTATTCTTTAACTATGTGGGATGTAAATGACTTTATATTAAGCTTATTGCACAATTGATGCGCTGTTATTCTTTAACTATGTGGGATGTAAATATAATAAAAAGCAAACTAAAGGCTACAGACTGGTTTGTTATTCTTTAACTATGTGGGATGTAAATTATCGTATTTAGGTCGTATTGTGGCTTTGGTGCTGAAGTTATTCTTTAACTATGTGGGATGTAAATGGAATACGATGAACGTGTTCCAGGTAAAATTAATCGGTTATTCTTTAACTATGTGGGATGTAAATCCCATGATCTTCACGGATAAATCCAAGACTATCTCTTGTTATTCTTTAACTATGTGGGATGTAAATTTTCCTTTCGGTAAGCTAAAGCATAAGCTGACAATGTGTTATTCTTTAACTATGTGGGATGTAAATTTATGTACTGCCTTACCTTTCGTTAATGCCGATTTGGTTATTCTTTAACTATGTGGGATGTAAATAATTTACGTATAAAAAATTTGTTTATATTAATAAGTTATTCTTTAACTATGTGGGATGTAAATCTAATAATGTAACACTTTCTTTTTTTATCATTAAGGTTATTCTTTAACTATGTGGGATGTAAATGAAATTTGTGAAGCAAAATTTGAAATGTTAGAGGAAGTTATTCTTTAACTATGTGGGATGTAAATTTGAAAGAGCAACAGAATTGCGTTAACGAATTACGGTTATTCTTTAACTATGTGGGATGTAAATTACAAAAACGTCGAAAGGTTAAAGTTAAAACTCCGTCAAGTTATTCTTTAACTATGTGGGATGTAAATACGGGTTCAATTGCTAATATGCTAGGTGTAAGCAGGTTATTCTTTAACTATGTGGGATGTAAATAATTTAAACGCGTCCGCATTGGCTAAATCAAGAGCAATAGGTTATTCTTTAACTATGTGGGATGTAAATTTGAAAAATGCATTTCTAAAAATATCGGCTCCAGTAGTTATTCTTTAACTATGTGGGATGTAAATTTGCGGGCTTGGAATTTTATGAAATTACCTTTTGAGTTATTATTTAACTATGTAGGATGTAAATGGAGATGGTTAAATTAATATCATCTGCAGTAAGTCTAATTTATTACATAACTGTTATAAGTTTCTTTTGATAATTGTAGCATAATTATGCTCTATTTGATACCGGTTGATAAATTACTTTAGGGGATTTTAATGTTATTTCAGCTAAAGCGGCCGATTAATTTGTCTCTATAATTACCTTCAACCAGCTGATTATGTCCTTTATAACTTCCGCTTTATTTATCTCATTGATTATTTCATGTCTTGCACCGGGATATAATTTGTACTGAACATTTTGGACACCGATACTTTTGAAAAGATTTGCCAGTTCGGGTACATCTTTACCCCAGTGCCCCACAGGGTCGCTATCCCCGGAAACAAGAAGTATGGGAATATTTTTGGGGATTCTTTTAATGTTGGTGGGATTTTGAATTGTCTTTAATCCTTTAAAAAGCTCAAGAAACAGATTGTTTGAGCAATTTATTCTGCATAGAGGATCGTTATAAAAGCTGTAAACAGCCTTTTCATCCCTGCTGAGCCAGTCAAAAAAAGATTTGGGCTTAGGAATGTTAGAGTTAAAAGCTTTAAAGGTAATTCTATTTATGTAATAACTTCTTTTATGCCCGCCCTTTCTTCTAACCATTGTTTTTGCAAGTAAAATACCGGCATTTAAGGCAATCCTCTCATAGCAGCCTGTACCGGCTAAAATTACTCCTTTTACGTCGGGGTGGCTGTTTTGAAGTACATTTCTTAAAATAAAACTTCCCATGCTGTGGCCGAAAAGGAAGAGAGGGAGGCTTGGATGGGTACCTTTTATAATATCTATAAGCATTAGAAGGTCTTTTTGCATGGAATTCCAGCCGCCTTCATCTATATGAGCAATATTATCATTACTTTTTGCAGTTTTTCCATGACCTCTTTGATCATGGGCATAAACCACATAACCGAAAGAATTCAATGCTGCAGCAAAGTTTGCATACCTTCCGGCATGCTCGGATAATCCATGGGTTATGTGGACAATCCCTTTTAGCTTTACATTTGTGGGGGACCACTTGTATGTAAATATTTCTTCACCATCATGGGCCTTAAAGGTAAAAGTTTCAGCTATCATAAGATCTCACCCTTTTGATTTTTAAAGGACTTTGCCAGTTTAATCAGGTCATCATAAGTATTTAACTCCGGTTTTTCCAATACGGCAGATAAAAGTTTTTCAAGCACATGCCCAATTTCTTTACCTTGCTGAAATCCTAATGCTATAAGATCTTTTCCGTTAATTTTTAGATCTTTAATTGATAAGCAATGCTTCTCAACTGTTATTTGAGTATAAATTTCTTTTATTTTATTTAAGTCTGCCAGTGAGGTGTTTAGAAATTCAGGATTTTGAGCCTTTTTATCCGCTTCCTGAACTTTTAAAAGATCGGTAAAATGCTCTTCTCCGATTTTGCTAACAGCTTTCCGTACAGACTTGATATCGGGCTGAATGCGTTTATCATGGTATTTAATAAGGTGACAGACTTTTGCTATGGTTTTATTATCGAATTTTAGCCTTTCCAACACGGTTTTTGCTATATGTACACTTTTTTCAGGGTGACCGTAGAAATGGTCTATTCCTTCTTCATCAGTGGATTTTGTAACGGCTTTTCCCGTGTCGTGAAGGAGCATGGCCCATCTTAAGCTTATTTCATTTTCAATTTCAGAAACTGCTTTTAAAGAGTGTATAGCAACATTGAAAACATGATAAGGGTGATTTTGACTAATATCAAAGCATACGTCAAATTCGGGCAGTATATGTTTTAATAAATGTAGTTCTCTTAAAATAGTTAATTTAAAAGGCTGATTTGATACAAGAATCTTTGTCAGTTCATCTCTTATGCGTTCCTGACTGACATTGTTAATAAGATGGCTGTTACTTTTAATTGCGTCAAGGGTGGACTTGTCAATATCAAAGCCTAATGTGGCACTAAAACGCACGGCACGAAGCATTCTTAACGGGTCTTCCATAAATCGGTCGGAAGGATTACCGACAGCCCGTATCACAGCATTTTTTATATCCTCAACCCCAAAATACGGATCAAACAAGCCTTCTTTCGGGTGATAGGCCATTGCATTTATTGTTAAATCTCTATGATAAAGATCGGTAAGTAAGGATTTACTTTCATTAGGGTCAAAAGTCCTAAAGGTTGTAACTTCTACAACTTTATCTCCAATAACTACCGAAACAGTTCCGTGCTTTATTCCGGTGTCAATTGTTTTATTAAAAATAGCCTTAATTTCATCGATGGTAGCGGAAGTTGAAATGTCCCAATCCTTAGGTTGTTTATTAAGGATGCTGTCTCGTACGCAACCTCCAACAATATAAGCCTTGTGGTTGTTATCATTAAGTATATTAATAATTTGCTCTACTTCATCGGGCAGTTTCAAATTGAAATTTCCAATCATTGTGTTTCCATCCTTTATATCGTTTCTAAAGATAACTTAGGGCATCTAAACTTAAAAATTAACTTGCTTGCAGCTATGGAAAAACTTCTATTATTGAAGCTTTATTTTTCAAACGAAAATTGAATAAAGCTGCTAAAAAGTTAATACGATGTTTTTATTTATTTCCATACCCTTTTAATATAATTATATACCAATTAACTTTGAAATCTTGATACGTTTTTTCGACATTTAAATTTAAAAAATATGAAAACGGAAATGGTAAAAAAAATTCCCGTGCATTCCAACGAAGAGAAGGGAGAATGCATCGGGATTTAGGGGAGTAACTTTTATAAAATTACCTGCTAATAATATACACTGGATTGTAGAATAATGTAACAATTCGCCGCAATATCGTGAAATTCGACAAATTCAATTAAACAAAGCAACATTTTGATATTCAAGTTTACTTTAAAGGAAACAGTTTGTTTATATCTTGAGCAAAATAATAGCTAAACCGTTAAACTTACTGCTCTAAAGAAAATGAAGAATTAGAAAGCTTAAAAGGTCAATGCATAACTTGGAGTTTTAGAAAGTCCTTCCCAAAATCTTTATGAGCATTTTGCTTATTACTATGTAAAAAAATTATTAATTCAAGATTAATTATAACATAAAAGGTATATGAATTACTACTGGAATTTCTACTTTTTTCTAAAAAAATTATATTAAAATTAAGGTTATATTTTATGATTAAAAATTACTTTAACAGTTGTAAAATTGTGTTAATTAATATTTGTAAATTAGCCTGGCAGGGCGAGATATATTAATTTGGGTGAATACCAAGTTTTATTGGATTCTTGACTGTTTTCAAAAAAGCTGATATTGTAGACTCTAGGAATAAAGATTTATGCATCCTTTTTTAAAACTTTACAACGTTTTTTCGAACGGGAGTTGGAATCAATGAATTCTAAACTGAAAGATGATATGACGGACAAATTATTTGAAGCAATATTGCTTTTGGAGAATATAGAAGAATGCTATAATTTTTTTGAAGATATTTGCACTATTGCTGAAATAAAAGCTCTAGCACAAAGACTTGAAGTTGCAAGTATGTTAAGAAAAGGCAAGACTTATACTGAAATTAGTGAGGCTACCGGTGCAAGTACAGCAACAATAAGCAGGGTTAACAGGGCTTTAAATTATGGAGCTGATGGTTATAAGATGATATTGGACCGATTGGAAAATAAAGAGGGTTAATAATAAATTCATAGCAATTCCTAATTAACTGTTGATTATATTAAGAAAATTAGATAAAATTGCTATGGGACAAATATGTTGTAGGGAAGGTACAAATGTTAAGAAAATTATTTATTAGTTTGCTGATTTTGTCGGCTTTGACTACAGAAGGTATAATAAATATAGCGGAAATATTGTGTGATCCTTCCATTTTGACTAAAGAAGTAATTGATATTGTTTTAGGTTATGAAGGGGAGTTCACTGCTAAGCAAGTTCAGTGTTTAAATAAAAATCATGGGCTGAAGGCTTCTTCTGCTTTTTTTTCCAGTATAAAAATTAGTGATGATTCAATTAAATCTCATTCAAATACTATAGATGAAAGATCTTGGTTTACAGTTAGCAGCAATTCAATAAAGCTTGTTTTATTTTTACCGTTTTTGTTTATTATTTTTATTGTTGTGCGTAAAATAATAAACAAAGGTATTATCTTTTATCAGTCAGATTTATCTCCTCCAGTTTGCAACAATTAAATAGCATGTTTCGCTCTGTTTAAATAAGGGGTGGTGATTTGCTTTATATTATTGTGATTTTGGCTGCTCTTATAATTGGAGTTGTTGTCAACCGCATTAACGGAAGTCGGCCCGATTTTAATAATATAAAGTTTGAAAAAGCATGGCTTCTGTTACCGGCTGTGGTTTTGCAAATTATATCCTCTGTTACAGAGGTGAAGGGATATAGATTTGGAACCATTACTACGCTGATAGTTAACGGTGCTGTATTTGTTTTTGTGTTTTTAATGATTTGGTTCAATAGAAAATATGCAGGACTGTGGTTTATTGGGGTAGGTGCTTTGCTTAATGCTTTGGTAATGATGTTCAACGGAGGCAGAATGCCGGTTGATGTCGGTAGATTGAGTACTAAAGCATATATGAACGAGGCTTTAGACTTAATATTGAAAGGAGCAGACAACAAACATGTAGCCATTGATGCGGCGACAAAGATTCCGGCTTTGGCAGATATATACAGTGTTCCCGGATTTCTTGGATTGGGAATGCCTTTAATAAGCATTGGAGATATTATTATAGCAGTAGGGTTGTTTTTGTTGTGTATACAGTTTGTAATAAGCCCAAGAAAGTTAAAAAATCCGGGTTGATATAAAAAAGATTTATATCAAGCATTGTGTTTTGTGAGAATTAATGCATGATTAAGAGCAAAATTTGAATTTTTTATATAGCTTTTTTGCGAAAATATTATAGTGACGTTTGTTAATAATAATTTGGAGGTTTTTTTAATGAAGAAACTGATTGAGAAAATAATCGGAAGTTATAGCGACAGAGAACTTAAAAGAATTATGCCAATTGTGGATAAAATAGAAAGTTTGGAAGATGAAATGAAGGCTTTAACTGATGAACAGTTAAAGGGGAAAACTCAAGAGTTTAAGAAGAGACTGGCAGAGGGCGAGACTCTTGACGATATTCTTCCGGAGGCTTTTGCCGTTATGAGGGAAGCTTCTTGGAGAGTTTTGGGAATGAGGCATTTCAGAGTTCAGTTAATTGGTGGTATTGTACTTCATCAGGGAAGAATAGCTGAAATGAAAACTGGTGAAGGAAAAACCCTCGTTGCAACGCTTCCGGTGTATTTAAATGCCCTTGAGGGTAAAGGTGTCCACGTAGTAACAGTAAATGACTATCTGGCAAAACGTGACAGTGAGTGGATGGGAAAAGTATATAATTTCTTGGGCTTGTCCGTTGGTCTTATTGTTCATGGCCTTACCAATGCCCAAAGAAGACAAGCCTATAACTGCGATATTACCTATGGTACCAATAACGAATTTGGATTTGACTACCTTAGGGATAACATGGTTATTTACAAAGAAGATATGGTGCAGAGGGATCTGCATTATGCCATAGTGGACGAGGTGGACAGTATCCTCATAGACGAAGCAAGAACACCTCTTATAATATCCGGACAAGGAGATAAATCCACCGAACTTTATAAGATTGCAGACTCTTTTGTAAGAAGACTTAAAGTAAAAGTATTTACTGAACTGGATGATAAGGAAGATAATGATGATATAGATGCCGATTATATTGTGGATGAAAAGGCTCATACTGCTACATTGACTGCACAAGGTGTTAAAAAGGCGGAGGCGTTCTTTGGAATCGAAAACCTTTCCGATTCGGAAAACCTTACAATTTCCCATCACATAAATCAGGCATTGAGAGCTCATGGTCTTATGAAAGCCGATAGGGATTATGTTGTTAAAGATGGAGAAATTATAATTGTTGACGAATTTACAGGACGTTTGATGTACGGAAGACGTTATAGTGACGGATTGCACCAGGCTATAGAGGCAAAAGAAGGAGTTAAAGTTGAAAGAGAAAGTAAGACTTTGGCTACTATTACATTCCAGAACTACTTCAGAATGTATAAAAAACTGTCAGGTATGACCGGTACGGCTCTTACCGAAGAACAGGAATTCCGGGATATCTATAAGCTGGACGTTATTGTTATTCCAACCAATAAACCTGTTGCTAGAGTGGATCTTAATGATGTGGTATATAAAAATGAAGCCGGCAAATTTAATGCTGTTATTAATGACATAGTTGAATGTCACCAAAAAGGGCAGCCTGTTCTTATAGGAACAATATCCATTGAAAAGTCGGAATTATTAAGTTCTATGCTTAAAAAGAGGGGAATTCCTCATCAGGTATTGAATGCCAAGTACCATGAGAAGGAAGCTGAAATTATTGCCCAGGCAGGAAAATATGGAGCTGTTACCATTGCAACCAACATGGCGGGCCGTGGTACCGACATAATGTTGGGAGGTAATGCGGAATATCTGGCAAAACAGGAAATGAGGAAGAAAGGATATAGTGACGAGCTTATAAATCAGGCTACCGGCTTTAATGACACCGATGACCAGGAGATACTGGCAGCAAGGGCGGTATTTAGGGAATTATTTGAAAAATTCAAGGAAATAACCAACAAGGAACGTGAGAAAGTTGTTGAAGCAGGCGGTCTGCATATAATCGGTACAGAAAGACACGAATCAAGACGTATTGATAACCAGTTGAGAGGTAGAGCAGGACGTCAGGGTGACCCGGGATCTTCAAGATTTTATATATCTTTGGAAGATGATTTGATGAGGCTTTTCGGCTCTGACAAATTATCAGGAATTGTTGAGAGGTTAGGTCTTGAGGATGATCAGCCCATTGAGGCAAAGATGCTTACAAACCAGATTGAAAATGCCCAGAGGAAAGTTGAAGGCAGAAACTTTTCTATAAGAAAAAATGTATTGCAGTACGATGATGTAATGAATAAGCAAAGAGAAGTTATATATGCTCAGAGAAGAAAAGTTTTAGATGGAGAGAACCTAAAGGATAGCTTCCTCAAGATGTTTGAAACTATTGCCGATTCTATTGTGAATTTGTACTGCAGTGAGAATCCTCATCCCGATTACTGGGATTGGGAAAGTATACGGGCCTTTGCTGAAGGAGCTTATGTTCCTGTAGGATCTCTGAATTTTTCAAAGGAAGAGATGGAAGGCTTAACAAAAGAGAGTTTGAGAGAAAAAATTCTTGAATTGATAACAAATAGATATGAAGAAAAAGAAGCAGAATTAGGTTCAGAGCTTATGAGAGAGCTTGAAAGAGTTGTACTCTTAAGAATAGTTGACCAGAAGTGGATGGACCACATTGACGCTATGGAACAGCTCAAACATGGAATTCATTTGAGATCATACGGTCAAAGAGATCCTGTTATCGAGTACAAGTTTGAAGGCTTTGAAATGTTTGAGGAAATGAACCGAAATATTCAGTTTGATACTGTAAAGGTAATCTTAAATACTCATATAAACCGTGAGCAAGAGGCACCGAAACGTGAAAAGGTGGCTGAACCGATAGAAGCATCGCATGGGGATGAGCCTAAAAAGCCGGTTGTCAAGAGTCAGAAGGATAAAGTAGGTAGAAATGACTTGTGTCCTTGCGGCAGCGGTAAAAAGTATAAAAAATGCTGTGGGGCAAATGAATAGCTGATTTATATAAAATTGTGATGGCCTTTACGGTCATCACAATTTTGTATTAATTTATAGTTTTGAATACAGCAAAGTGAAATTCTCTTGGAAAATGTTTTTAAAAGATATTATTGTGTTACAATATTATATGTCGAATTTTGTACTTAAGAAAATCAAAGGGGAAAACTATGGATTATAATGAAGCATTAAGCTATATTCACGGAAGATTGAAATTCGGAATAAAACTCGGCCTGGAAAGTATAAAGACTTTACTTGAATTGATGGGGAACCCCCAGGATAAGCTAAAATTTGTCCATGTTGCAGGAACTAACGGAAAAGGTTCAACGGTGGCATTTATCAGCAATGTGCTCATTGAAGCAGGGTTTAAAGTAGGTATATATACATCCCCAAGCCTTGAACGTTTTAATGAAAGGATTAAAGTGAACAATGAAGAGATAGATGGGGACGACCTTGCCAGAATAACTGCCTTTGTCAAAGAAAAGGTAGATACTATGACTTCACAATATAATATTTACCCTACAGAGTTTGAAATTGTCACGGCCATTGCCTTTGAATATTTTTATGAAATGAATTGCGATATTGTTGTTTTGGAAGTTGGTCTTGGCGGAAGGTTTGATGCTACAAATGTTATTAAAGAGGCTTTGGTTTCAGTTATTACTACCATTAGCTATGACCATATGGACAGACTTGGGGATACTCTTGAAAAGATTGCTTTTGAAAAGGCTGGAATAGTTAAAAATAGGGCTGATGTAGTTGTTTTTCCGCAAGAAGGAAATGTTTTAGAGGTAATTGGCAATGTGTGTAAAGAGAAAGAAGCTAAATTGCATATTGCTGATTTTGAAAGCATACGAATAAAACAATATTCAATAGATGGACAGAAATTTGAGTACAATGGGGACACCTTTGAAATAGCCCTTTTAGGAGAACATCAGGTGAAAAACGCTGTTGTAGCTTTGGCAGCTATTAATATACTGAAAAATAAGGGATATAAAATACCTAACGATAGTATTAAGAAAGGCCTTATAAATGCAAAATGGCCGGGAAGGCTTGAAGTTTTGAGTAAGCGGCCTATTTTTCTGATAGACGGTGCCCATAACAAAGAGGGTGCCCAGACGTTAGCAGAGGTTTTAAAGGCATATTTTCCGGAAAAGAAGATTATATTTATTATCGGTGCACTAAAAGATAAGGATGTTGACTCCATTATTCGACCTACTTTGCCTTTGGCTTCGGAGTATATAGCGGTAACACCGGACAGCAACAGAGCATTATCGGCAAAAGAGATGGCAGATTTTCTTCTTAGGTATTGTAAAAGAGTCTCAGTTAGTGATACAATTGAAGAAGCAATCAGAGCAGGTTTAAACCGAGTATATTCTAAGGATGATGTAATTTGTGCGTATGGTTCACTTTATTATATAGGTAAAATCAGAAGCTTTTTCAATAGCTAAATCTTTGGTTATCAAAAAAAAATAATGAGGTGGATGTATGACTGATTTTAAACAGGAGATAAAGAACTATTCACCAATAGATCTCGACAGATTGCTAAAAACCAATATAGATATGCCTGATAACTTGAAGAATTCCGTTTTACTATATAACAAAGCGTTGGATAACATACGCATAAAAAGTGAGGATATTGCAATAATCGAGCTTAAAAAAGCTATTTCCCTCAATCCGGATTTTTGTGAGGCAATAAATTTGCTTGGTTTATTATATGCCAGTATAAAGGAAACCCATTTGGCAATAGATTGCTTTGAAAGAGTTCTTAAGATTGATCCTGAAGACAAGAAAGCATTGGAATATTTAAAACTATTGGACCATAATTATATGCGTCCCGGTAATGTGAAGGTAAAGAATAAAGAAGTAAAAGAGAATAAAAAGTCAAACATAAAAAGCAAGAAAAAGGATACTCGAAAAGATTCCGGTTCTACAGAATTTATGTATTATGTTTCAAATATTCTTAAACTGGATGCTGCAAAGTATATAATTGGCTTTATTGCAGGACTGTTGGTGTTTTTTGCTATAAGTTCCATTGCTAATTCCGTTAATTCTAAAGAAACTTCATTGGATGTTTCTAAAGATACTTCTAGTGTTTCAGGTGATACATATAAAAATCAAAGTAGTGTAGATTATGAGTTGGAATACAATAAAGTGGTTGAGGAAAATAAAGTTTTGCAAAATAAAATAGAAGAATTGCAGAAAATAGCTCAAAACTACAATAATTTATCTCAGCTTTTATTGATAGACAAAAAAGTATCGGAAGAAGATTATGTCACTGCTGCTGACATGTTGGTTGCGTTTAATAAAGAAAGCCTTAATGAATTGGAAAAGGAAAAGTATGAAAGTTTGAAAAAACGGACTATGGAGAAAGCAGCTCAGCAGATGTTTAACGAAGGAAGAGATTTGTACAAAAAGAAGCAGTATGCTGAGGCCCTTGAGAAATTAAACAAAGTGGTTAGCTATGTCGATGAATGGAAAAACTCAAGTGCAACAATATACTATATAGGTGTGTGTCACCAGGAACTGAATAACAAAGATAAGGCATTGGAGGCTTTTAATAAAGTTATTGCTCAGTATCCTTCCAGCTCGTATGCAAAATATGCTAAAAGCAGATTGGACAGCATAAATTCCGGAACATAAAAGCTATTTTGACAAGCATTAGGCATATAAGAAGTTTTATATTAAAATAAAAATTACGAGAAGAAAATTATAAAAAAACACCGGCGCTTTATTTATAAGCTGCATAGGTGTTTATTTTATATAATAGTTAGAAATGGCTTTTAGCCGTATATCAGAGACGAGGTGATGGGGAGTCTTCATCGCTTAAAATAAGGGTTTGATGTACATTTTGACCGGGTAGTACTTTAATGTAATGAGATTCATATTTTAGGTTGGTACCACGCTGTGCGTGTATGATATAATATCCCGGAGGAATATTCTCTATGGCAAAGTTGCCATTGCAATCGGAAGTTGTTTCATAAACCGGAAGACCGCATTTGTGTCCGAAATATAGATATATATCTACATGTTGAAGAACTTCACCATCTTTTTTTCTGAGAGTAATTCCTGTAATTTTTCCGGAATAATCAATTTTTGGAGCGTCAACATAAACATTTACATTCTGAGTGTTTAATTGTACCGGATTTACGTCAACTTTTTGTTCTTGGTCAAGGTCTTGGCGATTGTACTGAAGACTGTCATTCTCAAAGCACTCATTGTTAACAGGGTAATTATGCTTGTTTGTCGTATCATCAAGCAACTTATTTTTTGTTTTCATGATTACACCTCTTTTCTATAACTTGATTGATTAAAAAATTTTATGTAAAAGTGGGGAGAGCATATCTCCCCTAATTTAAACTATTAATATTTCTTTTTGCCGCCTTCTGTTTCAACTTCGATTTCAGCTTCAGCATCAGCTTTTGCTTTATTGTCAGCGTATGCTTTGTTCTTTGCTTCTACTTCATTCTCATTTTCATTTTCGGCTCTTTGACCCTGAAGCTGTTTCTGTGTCAGAACATTGTAATTAATTTGCTTGTTGATTTGATTCTGGCTGTGGAATTCCTTTTCTTTTAATTCTACTTCCTGTTCATTTTCCTGTTTAGTTTTTTGCTCAGATTCAAGTTCAGCTTTGAGTTCGGATTTTAATTGAGCTTTTAATACGTTTAAATCGATGTCGAGCATATATTTACCCCTTTCTATTATTGGAATTTTATCTTTTAGTATATACTATGATTTATGTAAACAAAGGTGATTGCTTTTTGAATATTTTTTGTGTAAATTTATAAAAAATTTTTTCGAATTTTGTTGGTATGAAACCATCCATTGCAGCCAATTGCTTGATATGATATTATAAAAGCATTAAAAGTAGCTATTTAGTGGATTTATATAATTTTTTAGGGAGTGTTTGCATGAGATCAAAGGTACCTTTAGAAGAACTTGAATCCAGAATGACAAGACTTAGAAATAAAATGGATAGGTGCGATCCTCAATGGGAAGCGGTTGTGATTTTTAGTAAGGTTAACCTCTACTATTTTACGGGAACCATGCAGGATGGGATGCTTATAATTCCAAGGGATGACAATGCGGTTTTTTGGGTTCGAAGGAGCTTTGAAAGGGCTATAGATGAGTCCTTGTTTAAAAATATTAGGCCGATGAACACTTTTGCTGGTGCACAAGATACTTTTGGCAATGGAAAAATGCCAGCTAAAGTACATATGGAAACAGAAATTGTTCCATTAGCTTTATATCAGAGATTGCGAAAGTACTTTCCTTTTGAGGAAGTAAAATCGGCGGATAGATATATCTCTTCGGTAAGGTCTGTAAAAAGCCAATATGAAATATCGTTGATGGAGAAATCGGGAGAGATACATAGAAGGGTTCTGGAAGAAAGAATACCTGAGATACTGAGAGAAGGAATGAGCGAAGCCGAACTTGCGACACAGCTGTTTTCAGTGCTTATGGAAGAAGGTTATCATGGAATAACCCGATTTGGAATGTTTGACACCGAGGTAATGTTAGGGCAGATAGGATTTGGTGAGAGTTCCATATATCCTTCATATTTTAATGGGCCTGGAGGAAATTATGGATTAAGTATAGCAGTACCTATATTTGGAAGTCGCGAAAGGAAGCTTAAAAAAGGAGATTTGGTGTTTATTGATATAGGTTGTGGTGTGGAAGGATACCATACCGATAAAACAATGACTTATATGTTTGGTAAACCGCTTTGTGAAAAAGCTATTGATGCCCACAAGAGATGTGTTGAAATTCAGAATGAAATAGCTATGATGTTGAAACCTGGTGAAATACCTTCAAAAATATATGATACTATAATGAGTAAAATTAGTGATGATTTTTCCAAAAACTTTATGGGCTATGGCCAAAGGAAGGTAAAATTTTTAGGTCATGGTATAGGGCTTGTTGTAGACGAGTTGCCTGTAATCGCAAAGGGGTTTGATGAACCTATAGAAGAGGGTATGGCATTTGCTGTAGAACCGAAGAAAGGAATAGAAAATATCGGAATGGTAGGTATTGAGAACACTTTTTTGGTTACTCCTAATGGAGGACGTTCCATTACCGGTGATAATCCCGGACTTATTCCCGTTTGGTAGAGGAATATAAGGATATAGAATAGGTAAAAAGTCAATTTTAATGGAATTGTTGTATAAAATACCATTTATGCATAAATTTATTTATAAATTAGTTTGAAATTTATATTGTTTAGATTGAAAATTTCAAAAATATAATGTATTCTATTATTATAAAAAAATTAGGGGGTTAAAGGATTTATGAAAAAGTTGGGACTTTGCTTGACAGTATTCTTATTTGCTGTCATTGCCTTTGCATCGGTGGCTAATGCTGCTCAAAACATTACTGAAACTCCGGATGTAAAAATTATCATTGACGGAGAAAAGGGTACATATAGTGATGTTACAATAATTGCCGACGGAAGAACATTGCTTCCATTGCGTGAAGTACTTACAAAGCTGGGTGTGCAAAATGACGATGAGCATATCATTTGGGATGGTGCAAAAAGAAGTGTTACAGTAAAAAAAGATGACAAAGTAATATATCTTGAAGTGGGCAATACAGTTGCAACTGTTAACGGAAAAGAATTTACCATTGATGTGCCGCCAATTATTTATGCAAAGAATAACAGAACCTACATTCCAGCCAGGTTTGTGGCAGAAAGTCTTGGAAAAGAAGTAGTATGGGATGGTGATACCCGTTCGGTTTTAATTGCAGATAAAGAGACCTATAACCAAATAAAGGACATAGTTACAAAGTCAAATGAGGCTATGAAGAATGTTAAAAAGTATAAATTTGGAATGGACATTGGTGTAAAAGTATCTCAAAATGCGTTTTCAATGGAATACGGTTTTGATATAGATGGTGAAGTAGATCAGGTAAAAAAAGCTGTTCATATGACTTCCATTATTAATATGTTCGGTATAAAGATGGAGTCCGAATCCTATTTAAAAGATGGTTGTTCATATACTAAGAATATAGAGACAGGCGAATGGACAAAAGAAGAGTTGAGCGAAAGCCAATATGACCAATTGTTTGAAAGTAATAGTGAACTTGTCAACATTAGTGACGCAGATGTTGCTAAATTATCTGCAGGGATGGCAATTCAAAAAAGTGATAATCCCGATGAAATTGTTATAAAAGGAGCTATTGCTTTATCCGATTTCATGAAAGGTTTCAATAATGGTTTGAATCTAGCAGGAAATATCGATGATGGAATAAGCATGGATGAATTTTACATGGAAATGGTTTTTGATAAAAATACATACTACATGAAAGGAATAGAAATAAATCTTAATGGCAAAATTGAAGAAGAAACCGGAAAAGGTCAATACAGTGCGAAAATTGATCTTGACGTTTCTGACTTCAATGGAGATTTTGAAATTATAGTACCGCAGGAAGCATTGTAAGACAATAATATTAAACAAAAGCTTTATTATTTAATAAATTTCAGAAAGTCTGCAAATTAGAATAATGAACACATAAGGCTATTGCTAAGTTAACCGTAATATTAAAAAAGCATTTTTAATATTACTTAAGTTAAATGCAATAGCCTTTTATTTTGTCTAAATAATCAAATATAGTAAATTTTTATTGAATGGACACAAAATTTGAATAACACAGCGAAATAATATTTATACTTAAATGTTTTTGTTTTTACGAAAAATGGATAGATTGTGAATTTTGGTATAAATAATTCTTTCTGTTGTGAACTGTTGATGTTAACTTATAAAACGTCTTGATGTGAAAAAAAGTAGAAAATGGATAATTATACAAATTAAATTAAAATTATATTGCGGTTTTGCATAAAAATAGGATAATATATTTAATGGTATATTACAATTAGACTGGGATTTGGTAAAAAAGCAGTGATATTATATCATGCGGTTAAAATAGATCATGTACTTATGCGAGGTCATTTATTTAAGTAAGATTATACCACTATTAGCCGATTTAAGGGGGGTGCTCTATGCAAGAATCGTCTTCATTCAATAATATGCAGCAAGATTTTGCAATACATGATACCCTGACAGGAGCGTATTCACGTGCATTATTAAATGAGCAGTTTCCGGATGAAATAGAAAGATGTTCTAGATACGGAATACCATTATCGTTATGTTTAATAGATATTGACTATTTTAAAAGCATAAATGATGCTTACGGTCATATGCGCGGTGACCAGGTTCTGAAAACCTTTGTAAAACGTTTGAATTCAATAATGAGAAAATCAGATATTTTATTCAGATATGGTGGGGATGAATTTGTATTACTTATGATGAATACCCACAAAGAACAGGCCTTGTATCTTTCGAGTCGGCTGTTGGATAAAATACGAATGGTTCCTTTTTCAGGTGAACCTCCGCTTAATATTTCGTTAAGCATTGGTGTTGCCAGTTTTCCCGATGATGCATTAAATGCTGAAGATATGTTCAATATAGCAGACCGACGTTGTTATGAAGCTAAACGCAGAGGCCGTGGACAAGTGGTGGGTGAAACCTATAATTTTCATAATGATATAGTATTTAATAAGATGTCACGGCTGATTGAAAGAGATGAAGCTATATCTAAACTCAACTCTTTTTTGGAACTATTACCGGAAAGAGGTAGAGGTATTTTGAGTGTTATTGGTCCTAAAGGTTCAGGAAGAACAAGTTTTTTATCAAAAGTTGAATCGGCTGCTAAAATGAATAATTATGAAGTTTTATTTCTTACAGCTAAATATGAGCTGAGATCAAAAGCTTATGGACTTTTTACTGAAGTAGATACTGAAGAGTTTGATTTTTGCAAGTTTAATACCGAAGAATTTGAAGATTTAATAGAAAAAATAATTAAAGATAAAAATAAATCCGGATTTATAATTGTTCTTGATAATCTTGCTTTTGTTGACCATGCAACAATAAATCTGTTAAGAAGATGTATTATGGGTAGTAAAATTTCCTATTTTGGGTTGGTTTACTCTTCCGAACCGGATACAGCAAGAAATTTTGAGTATTTGGATGTACCCCTTGTAGATACTATTTATATAAAGCCTTTTTCTCCTAAAGGCGTAAATATATTTATCAGAAGTGTTTTGTCTTGGGATCCGCCAGCTGAATTTTTAGATTGGCTATATACTCAGACTATGGGATATCCCAAGCTTTTGAATGACAGTTTATCCTATTTGATAGATAAAAGAATAATTAAGAAAAATGGAGAGCATAAGTGGTCGGTTGAGCCCAATTACTCTACTATTAAACTGGATAAAAGGCTCAATAGATTCGGAAAAATGCCTCAAAACAACTTGCCGTCTTATTTAACCGATTTTATAGGAAGGGAAGATGAAATAAGCCAGATTAGCTTGCTGTTGGATAAAAGCAGGTTGGTCACTCTTGTTGGCCCCGGTGGAATCGGAAAAACGCGTTTGGCATTACAGGTAGCATCTATGCGACTGCATGATTTTGAAGATGGCGTGTTTTTCGTATCCCTCGCATCAGTTACAAAACCTGATTTGGTAATTTCGACTATTGCTAAGGCAATGGATATAGTAGAAACAGCCGGACAATCTATTTTAGAAGCAATGAAAAGTGCCCTTAAAGATAAGCATAGATTAATTATTTTAGATAATTTTGAGCAGGTTATTGCCGCTGCACCAATGATAGCAGAACTTCTTGCCTATGCAAGGCTGGTAACGGTTATGGTAACCAGCCGTGAGGCATTACATATTTCCGGGGAACATGTATTTAATGTACCGCCTTTAGCAATTCCAGAGCTTGAACAGAGAAATTGCCTGGAAAAAATGATGCAGCAATCTGCTATAGCTTTATTTGTTTCCCGTGCCCAAGCTGTTCAATATAACTTTGTTCTTACGAAGGAAAATATCGGGCAAGTTGCAGAATTGTGTGCCCGTTTGGATGGAATTCCCTTGGCAATAGAACTGGCAGCATCAAATGTGGGACGAATTTCATTGGCGGAAATGTTGGAGCAAAGTAGGAATCGTTTAAAGTGGCTGAATAATGGGCCGAGAGATATGCCATCAAGGCACCAGACTCTAAGGAGTACAATTGAGTGGGGATATAGTTTGTTAAGTGAAGATGAACAGCAGTTATTTATAGGATTAGGAGTGTTTGTGGGAAGTTTCACTAAGGATGCTGTTGAAAAGATTATGAGTGAAGAGATAAACTTAACTGTCAGTACTGAAAAATGTCTGTTTTCCCTTTTGGATAAGAGTTTAATAAAAAATGTAACCGAAAGCTTAAGTCAAGAAGAATATTGTTTTGAAATGCTTGAGACTATTCATGAATTTGCAATGGAACGTTTGCAATCAAGCGGTAAAAGGGCTGATTTACAGAGAAAGCATGCCTATTATTATAAATCCTTAGTTGATGAGGCTTCTGAAAATATGAGCGGACCGGAACAGTATATGCTTCTTAACAGGCTTGAGCGTTCATATTTAAATATTTTAGCAGCTATTGATTGGGCAAAGAAAAACGGGGAGATTGAGCTTGAAGTGGACTTAGCAGTTGGCCTTGGAGCATACTGGGAACTACGAGGTCGATGGAGTGAAGGCATATTGATAATGAATAGTATTGTAAGTAGATATGCCGGAAGTCTAAAATCAAAGAAATTTGCTATGATATATCATTGGCTTGGGCGATTGGTTCAATTGGAAGGTGACTGTGACAAATCTATTAAATTGCTGAACACAGGACTTGAAATTAGCAGAGAGAATAAAGACTGCATTGGGGAGGCTTATATTTTACATAAACTGGGTTGGGGGTATTACATTTACGGTGATCAAAGAAAAATTGATGATTTGTGGAATAGAAGCTTGTCTTTGTTTAGAGAGATGGATTATAAACAGGGAGTGGTTTTGATTTTACAAGACCTTTGCTTTGTAAAATATTATGAAGGAGATTTCAAGCTGGTTGAAAAGTATTCAAACGAAAGCCTGAAGATATGTAAACAATTGGGTGACAAAAGGGGAATTTCAACTGCACTTAACAGGCTGGGACGCTTAGCAAGGGGTAAAGGTAATTATGAACATGCGGAAAGGTTGTTCAAAGAGCAGCTTGCTGCCTGTGAAGAGCTTAAGGATAAGACAGGAAAGGTTGGAAGTCTAAAATGTCTTGCTGAGCTGGCACGCTCGCAGCGTAATTTTAGCTTGGCAACCGAATACTATAAAGAATGTTTAAAGCTTGCACAGGAAATAGGATATAAAAGCTTTGTGGCAGGTTCGTTAAATGGCTTGGGAGAAATAGCAAGATGTCAGGGTGAGTTTAAACTGGCAAAAGAATTGTATGATGAAAGCCTTTCTATATCCATTGAGGCAAATGATAACGGAGAAACAATGTGGATATACAGGTCTATGGCTGAATTGGAAATGTATCAAGGAAATTACGATAGAGCAAGGGAAATGTATAAAAAGAGCTTGGAAGTGTTTTGCAAGCATAACCAGAGAAATGCCTTATTTGCAATGCTTGCCTTAGGAGGAGTTGCTGGTTTTTCGGCATACTATGGCAAGCTAATTGAGGCTGCAAAACTTTTCGGAACTGCCGATAAATTATTTGAATCTATTGGGAAGCTTATTTCAAAGGATGATGCCGATGATTACAGGAGGCGTTTTGTAGAGGTTCAAGCCAAATTAGATATTGATGCCTTTAATTCGGCATGGAATGAAGGGCGCTACATGTCTTTAGAAGCTGCTATGGAATTTGCCATGCAGCATGTTTCTGATTAATGGTGTGGACATATATAATTTCCGGACATTTAGACCAATTTTTTTATGCCTCTTTCTTATTCTGTAGAAAGAGGCATAAAGTTTCTATAGCTATCTTCACCAATCTACTTAAAAAATAAGTAAAAGATTGCCAAAAGACAAAGTGATCTGATTCTATTAAGTCTTAGAAAAAATTTCCGATATAAATAAATAGATATAGGCTTTAAAGGGAGGAAGTTTTCTATGGAAAATGCCATTAAAGACAGGTTTACGTTTACTTATGAAAGTGGTGTTACAGGAAGCTTTTTAGTAGCCGGTATTTCTAAAGATGAAAGTATAATAGAGTTTCAAGTGAATATGTTGGCAAAAAACCCTAATAAGCATATTTTACCCCTTGATATACGGAGAAATAACGATAGGATTAATATATATTATAATATAACTTCAAAATTGTCCCTTTCCCAATATTTAAAGCGGAGTCAGCTTAGTAAAAATGAATTTCTGGACATTTTTTCGGGTATTGTAAAAACACTTTTAAACTCAAAAGAATACTTGCTTTCGGATAATTCCTTTTTATTAGACGAGGAATATATTTACATAAGTCCGGATACTATGTGTATTTCCATGGTGTATTTACCTATGAAGCTAAATATTGATATAACCAAATCTTTAAGGGATTTTGCAATAAATTTTGTGGTTTACAGTGCAAATATTTATGAAGAAGATAGCGATAGCTTTTTACAGCAATTTTTAAGTTTCTTAAAAAAAGATACCTTTAGCATAATAGAGTTTGATAAGCTTCTGAAGGAGATGAAAAGGCTTGTAAGAAAACAGGAAAAAGACTTAAATGAGTTTCCTGAAGTTCAAAAGAAAGAGCAAGCCTCTGATAATATTGATGTAGAGCAAAAGAAAGAGGATGATTTCAAAGAAAATAATTTAAAAATTGAAATACCCAAACCCAAAACTTCTGAAAGCAGGGAAACTAAAATAAATATCCCTTCAAATTATAAACAATCAAAGCTAGAATCGGAAAAAAATAAAGCCGATAAAGGAGAAAAAAGCAATAAAAACAGTTTTTGCGGTAATCCAAATATAATTTTAGGTGCAGTAATTCAAACTGCAATAGCAGTAATTATATTGTTCCTGTTTTTTTCGGGAAAACTGGATAACCTCGGCAATGATAAAATCAGCACTGCTGTTGGTCTTTTGTTAGTTGCTGCTGCAGCAAGTTATTTTATGTGGAAGAATATATTGAAGATAAAATTTCCCGAAAATAAAAATTTACAGAGCGAAGTCGAAAGAAACAATAAGACAGAAAATAACCCTAAAATTAATATACCTAATGCAAGACCCATTGAAAAAATGCCAAAAGCTAAAAGGATACAAGATGAAAAAGATATTTCCCATACTGGAGATGCTGATGATGAAAGGAAAATTTTGAAGGATTCTTTGCATACTCCCATTAAGATAATGGGTAATGTAAATGAAACTATCCTATTGGACAGTTCAGCTACAAAACGCCCTCGTCTTCAAGTTATTAAGGATGGTGGAGTTGAGGAAATTGTCATCAACAAGCCAAGTTTTATTATTGGGAGACTTGAAGGACAGGTTGATTATGTACATTCAAACAATGCAATAGGAAAAGTTCATGCCGAGATTATTACCAGGGATGGGTGCTATTATTTAAAAGATCTAAATTCAAAGAACGGCACTTATATAAACGGTAAAAGGATAGACAGCAATAAAGAGTACGAGATAAAAAACAATGACAAAATAACCTTGGCTAATAGTGAGTTTATATTTATAGTAATGTAAATGATAGGGTAGAAGGTGGTGGACAGGATAGTAATTAACTTTATTGAAGGTGCTGTTCTTTTAGTTTTAGCGCTGAAAAGTGATATCCAAAGCCGAAAAATAAAAAACAAAGTTACTTTACCATTTATAATTGCAGGCCTATTAACTAATTTGTTCTTTTCAGGATATGAAGGATTGATAAATTCACTTCTAGGAATTATTGTTCCCATAGTTTTTCTATTTGCATTGTATGCCTTAAGGATGCTTGGGGCAGGTGATATAAAACTATTAAGTGCTTTAGGTGCTGTCTTTGGAGTTGAAGGTATTTTTAAAATTATGGCATATTCATTTATTGCAGGTGGAATAATAGCATTTGCAATAGTATTAATCAGGAAGAATGCAAAGGAGAGATTTTTGCATCTGTTCAACTATTTGAAATCAGTATTTCTTGCACTACATATAATCCCTTATACAGATTTTAACGATAAGGAAGATGCAGGGAAATTTCCTTTTGCCTATGCAGTTTTTTGCGGTGGATTAGTTTTTATTTTTATCGAATTAATAAAAAGAATTAAGGTAGTAGCTTAATCGATTTAACCGGATTTTAAGGTTTTTGTGTGTCCGATTCTTCAATTGGAAATGTTGAAATATATGAAGCTATAAAGTAAAATAAAAGTAACAATGGATTTAGAGGATGGATTATATGGAAAAAAGTCCAAGCTATGATACAATACTTTCGCAAATCGGATGCAAAAGCACAAAATCAAGAAAATTAATTATAGAAGTTCTTACTAAAACAGAAATCCCTTTGTCTGCGGAGGAAATTTTTCTTATTGTCAAGGAATCCGGCTCAACAACAAATCTTTCTACTGTCTATAGGACCCTTGATCTTTTAGAAAGTAAAGGTCTGTTGGACAAGTCTGTAATGAGTGACGGCAAAGCAAGATATAAGCTGGCTTTAGAAGGTCATAAGCATCATATAACATGTATTAGCTGCTATAAATCCATACCGATAAGTATTTGTCCCCTTGAAGCCCTTGAAAAGGATTTGGTCAATACCACTGATTTTAATATAACAGGTCATAGATTAGAAGTATATGGCATTTGTCCGAAGTGTAAAAAAGGAGAATAACAGCGATAAATATAGGATTCTTTTTGTTTCCTGTACTTTGTACTTAATCTTAGATATTTAAATAAAGTAAATCCATATTATTAGCACTCGCGTTTAGTGAGTGCTAAAATTATCTTGACAAGTTTTTGCGGCTGAATGTAATATATAATTTAGAACATTGTCTCTGTTATTGATAATGCAAAATTTGGACAGGAGGGTGTTGCAATGAATCAACAAAGCGGAACAATATCTATAAATACAGAAAATATATTTCCAATAATAAAAAAATGGCTATATTCCGAAAAAGATATTTTTATCCGTGAGCTGGTTTCAAATGGAAGTGATGCTATAAGCAAGCTTAAAAAACTTGCAGCAATCGGAGAAGCTAAGATTAATGAGGATGAGAAATATTACATAAAAGTTGTTGTTGATAAAAGTAAAAAGACCATACAGATAATTGACAACGGCTTGGGTATGACTTTTGATGAGGTGCACAAATATATAAATCAGATTGCCTTTTCCGGAGCCAAGGACTTTGTTGAAAAGTATAAAGATAAGGCAGATGACAGCCAGATTATAGGACACTTCGGTTTAGGATTTTACTCTGCCTTTATGGTAGCTGACAAAGTGCAGATTGACACTCTTTCTTATCAGGAAGGAGCACAGGCAGTAAAATGGGTAAGTGATGGCGGTACTGAATTTGAGATGGGCCAATCGGACAGAAGCGAAAGGGGTACCACCGTAACTTTGTATATTTCCGATGACAGCAAAGAATTTCTTGACACATTCAAGGTAAGAGAAGTACTTATTAAGTATTTTTCCTTTTTGCCTTATGAGTTATATTTGGAAGATGCAAATGAGAAGAAGGACAAGAAGAAGGATGAGGAAAAGGACAAGGTTGAAGAACCGAAACCCCTTAACGATACAAATCCTTTGTGGCTTAAAAATCCAAAAGATTGTACCGATGAAGAGTATAAGGATTTTTACAGAAAGGTATTCTTTGACTTTAACGAGCCTTTATTCTGGATCCATTTAAATATGGACTATCCTTTCAGACTAAAGGGTATTTTATATTTCCCGAAATTGAAAAATGAGTTTGATACTTTGGAAGGCCAGATAAAGTTATATTATAATCAAGTATTTGTAGCTGACAACATCAAAGAAGTTATACCTGAATTTTTAATGCTGCTTAAAGGAACCATTGATTGCCCTGATTTACCTCTTAATGTGTCCAGAAGCTTTTTACAGAATGACGGGTATGTTTCAAAAATCGCTACCCACATAACAAAAAAAGTTGCCGATAAACTTACATCCTTATATAAAAAGGAAAGGGAAGCTTATAATAAATATTGGGATGACATAAATCCTTTTGTTAAGTTCGGATGTATCAAAGATAAGAAATTCTATGAAAAAGTCAAGGATACACTGATATTTAAGACTATCAACGGCGACTATGTTACCTTAAAGGAGTACCTTGAAAAGAATAAGGAAAAGCATGAGAACAAAGTGTTCTATTTTACCGATGAAAGGCAGCAGGCTCAATATATCAAACTGTTTAAAGAACAAGGCTTGGAAGTGGTTAATCTATCCACAATAATTGACTCTCATTTTATTCAATTCCTTGAGATGGAAGAGAAGGATGTAAAATTCCTTCGTATAGACTCGGACATAAGTGACAGCTTGAAAAATACTGAGGACAATAAGGATGATAAGGAAGTAAAAGAATTGTCCGAAAGCCTTGAAAAATTGTTTAAAAATAGTTTGAATAATGAGAAGTTGAAAGTGCAGGTTGAAGCATTAAAGTCAGAATCGGTACCGGCTATGATACTTTTATCAGAGCAATCGCGAAGAATGCAGGAAATGATGAGAAATTACGGCGGCCTTAATTTTGCCGGAATGTATGACAATAACGATGAGACTTTGGTATTAAATAGAAACAACAATTTAATACGTTCATTGATAAATTTGAAGGATAAAGATGAGAGAAAAGAAGATGTACGGCTTATTTGTGAACATATTTACGATTTGGCGTTAATGAGCCATAAGAACTTAGAACCTGAGGCTATGAATAAATTTATAGAAAGAAGTAACCTGATACTTTCAAAACTTGCTCAAGGGGTATAATAAAAGGGTTAAAAAGATACCTTTTCTTTAGTTGATCTACGCCACTAAAGAAAAGGTATTTTTTCGCCTTTTTATATAACTTTTGACTTGTTGGATCAAGGTTGATCTTAGGCATCCCTTTCACGTATTTCAACTCTGCGGATTTTTCCACTTATGGTTTTTGGAAGTTCATCCACAAATTCTATAATTCTTGGGTATTTATAAGGAGCAGTTACTTTTTTTACATGATCCTGAAGCTCTTTTACCAATGCTTCACTAGGGGTATAATTCTTTGTAAGTACAACTGTTGCTTTTACAATTTGACCCCTGATAGGATCCGGTACTGCGGTTATAGCACATTCTAAAACTGCCGGATGTTCCAAAAGGGCGCTTTCTACTTCGAAAGGTCCAATTCTGTAACCGGAACTTTTGATTACATCATCGGCTCTTCCTACAAACCAGAAATAACCGTCTTCATCCTTCCATGCCATATCTCCTGTGTAGTAGACGTCATCATGCCATACTTTCTTGGTCAGAGCCTCATCTCTATAATATCCGCCAAACATACCCACAGGTATATTTTTTCCTGTTCTTATTACTATTTGTCCCTCTTCACCGACTTCACAGGACTTTCCGTCTTCATCAACTATATCAACGTCGTATCCGGGAGAGGGTTTACCCATTGAACCCGGTTTGGGTTCCATCCAAGGATATGTACCTAATACAACGGTCAATTCGGTTTGGCCGTAACCTTCCATTAGTTTTATACCTGTTGCTTTAAGGAACTGGTTATATACTTCAGGATTTAAAGGTTCACCGGCTACAGCACAATATTTTAACTTGCTCAAATCGTATTTGGTTAAATCTTCTTTGATAAAGAATCGGTATATGGTAGGAGGGGCACAGAAAGATGTAACGCCGTGTTTGGATATAACGGTTAAAAGGTCTTTAGGTACAAATTTATCATAATCATAGACGAAAACGGCGCATCCTGCCAACCATTGTCCGTATATTTTACCCCATACTGCCTTTGCCCAGCCAGTATCAGCAACAGTAAGATGTAAACCGTCTTCTTCGACATTCTGCCAGTATTTTGCAGTTACAATATGACCTAAGGGATATGTAAAATTATGCCTTACCATTTTTGGCATTCCGGTAGTTCCCGATGTGAAGTATAAAAGCATTATATCATCATTTTGGGTTGCCTTATCTCCTGTAGGCCTTGTGAATTCTGAGGAAGCTTCTTCAACTTCTTTATTGAAATCAAGCCAGCCTTCTCTTGAACCGCCTACAAGAGCGATAGTTTTAAGGCTGGGAGATTGAGACCTGGATTCTTCAACATGATGTATAACCTCATCTTCAGCTACACAAACAATCATTTTTATATCGGCTGCATTATTTCTGTAAACAATGTCCTTAGTAGTGAGAAGATGAGTTGCAGGGATGCATATTGCACCAATTTTGTGGAGTGCTAAAATGGCAAACCAGAACTCATAACGTCTTTTCAGTATCAACATAACCGGATCGCCTTTGCCTATACCGACTTTTGTAAAGAAATTTGCTGCCTTGTCGCTATAATATTTTAGTTGTCCAAAAGTAAAAGTGGCTTCAGCACCTTTTTCGTCACACCATACTATTGCCACTTTGTCGGGGGTAGCAGCAGCAATTTCATCCACTACATCATAGGCGAAATTAAAATTGTCCGGTATGTTTATTTTGAAATTTTCGACAAAGTCCTCATAGGAGTCGAAATTTACACGGGAAACATATTTCTCTAGCATTTATACAAAACCTCCATTATAAAATTATTGCTAAAAACTTGGCAGTTTTATTATTCATAGCTTTCATTCCATGATTGGCTGATGAATCAAAGAATAAGGAATCGCCTTCATTTAGAATAATTTCATGACCGTTTATTATTACTTTTAGGGTTCCTTCAATAACATAATTAAATTCCTGTCCGGGGTGAGAGTTGTAATGAACAGTATCATCGGAATCGGGTTCAACGGTTACTATGAAGGGTTCTGCTTTTTTATTGGCAAAATTGTAGGCAAGGCTCTGGTACTTGTATTGCTTTCTTCTATCGACACTTACACCTTTATCTTTACGTACGACGGAATATGTATGAAGTTTTGGAGCATCTCCGGTAAGAATTTCAGCAAGCTCAACTTTAAATTTATTGGCAATTGCATAAAGGAAGCTTACTGGTATATCTGTATTTCCGCTTTCATATTCAAGGTAGGTTTCAATAGGAATATTAAGCTCTTTTGCTAAAGACTCAGGGGAAAGGGCGGAAATCTCACGAAGTTCCTTAATTCTCATGCTGATTTGCTTAATTTGCTCAGACATACTACCATCCTTTCGTATTTATAAATTTATCAAGCTTGTATAATAACATAGTTAAGAAAAATTGTTTGGAAATTTCTCTATCCTGTTAAAACAGATTTATGCTGTACTTTTAAGCACTCATTAGATGTCCTTGTTTACATAATTTTATATAAAAAATATAAATTTTAATTAAAATTATCGTATCACAATTTACTCAATTATGTAAAGAAAAAGTACAGTTAAAGCTTATTATCATTAACTATCTTAGAAAAGTTAATAAAATTCGTTAAAATCTCTTAGATTAAAAGTAACCTAATTAAATTTAATTCACTTTAATTGTATTGAAAAATTAATTTATGTTTTGGGTGATATGTATAGCAATGTGAATAATTAACTTTTTCTTAAAAACGTAATAAACTCACTTGAAGTTCTCGATAGAGGCATATTTTTCATTGTGACAATACCAAGTTTTCTGATAGGAAGCTTTTCTTTTAACTTTATTTCAAATAATTCACCTTTATCTATAAACGGAACAGCACTTTCTTTTAAAACATGGGCAATTCCCAAACCTATTTTGGCAAATTCCAACAGGAGGTCAATGCTTTCTAGCTCAATTTCAGGAACTAAACTTAGCTGCTTTTTTTGAAAAAAAGAATCTATATTTTGTCGGGTGGAGCTGTTTTTGTCAAGCATTAAAAGGGGATAGGACGATAGTTCTGTAAGTGAAATAGGTGTGTCTGCAAGCTCAATAAATTTATTTGAAGCTACAAAGATATCTTCGACAGATATATAATTTTCAACTTCTATACCTTTACTGTGTACCGGGAGAGTGACTATTCCAAAGTCAATTATGCCTTCTTTTAATATGTTTAGAATCTGACGTGAAGTTCTATTAAAAACCTGAATTTTAACTTTCGGATACATTTGTATAAATTTACCAATAGGATTTATCAGATAATATTTACATATGGTGTCGCTGACTCCGATTTTTATCTCACCGTTTTCAAGGTTCTGGGACTCTAATAGCTTGCTTTCGGCAGTTTTGATAAAATTATAAGCTTGTTCCACGTGTTTAAAAAGAATTTCTCCTTCGTAAGTCAATTTTATTTCTCGAGTCTTTCTGTAAAAAAGCTGGGAACCTGTCTTATCCTCAAGGTTTTTAATAGCCTGACTTACGGCCGATTGTGATACATGAAGTTTTGCAGCAGCGTCGGAAAAACTTTTGCTCTTCGCAACATAATAAAAGATTTTATATAACTCGAAATTAATATCCATAAGTACCTCTTATAATATATATTAAAATTATTAATTTTACTTATTTATTATAACATAATATAATGATATTGATGACAAAAAGTTAATTTGAAATGAAGAAGTCTTGAGGGGGAAAAATATGAAAAATACTGTTAGAAGAATTTTTGTAGAAAAGAAAAAAGGTTTTGATGTAGAAGCCAAAAGTCTGTATCGTGACTTGAAATATAACTTGGGAATTGGAGCATTAAAGAATGTAAGAATTATAAACCGGTATGACATTGATGGCTTATCCGATGAAGAATTTGAAAAATCGAAAAAAACAATATTTTCAGAGCCGCCTGTTGATGAGGTATTTGATGAAAAAATAGATATTAATGAGAATAGCAGAGTTGTAGCCATTGAATATTTGCCGGGACAATATGACCAGAGAGCTGACTCTGCAGCCCAGTGTGTTCAGATACTTACCCATGGCGAAATACCTAAGGTAAAAGTTGCTAAGCTTGTGGTTTTGGATGGAGAAATATCCGACAGTGAGTTTGAAAGGATTAAAGTCTATTTGATCAATCCGGTTGAAAGCCAGGAAGCATCTATGGAAAAACCTGATTCTTTAGACGTTGAAGTAAATATGCCTGAGGATGTTAAGGTTTTGAACGGCTTTATTAACAAAAGCCATGAAGAGCTTGAGAGTTTTATGAATGAAATGGGACTGGCTATGTCTTTGGAAGATCTTAAATTTTGCCAGCTTTATTTTAGGGATACTGAGAAAAGAGATCCTACATATACAGAAATAAAAGTTATTGATACTTATTGGTCGGACCATTGCCGTCATACAACCTTTCTGACCAATATATCAAAGGTTGAAATTGAAGACGGAGTATTTAGTACCCCCATAAAGAAAGCTTATGAAAGCTATATTAAGTCAAGACGATTTGTATATGAAGACAAGCAAAAGGATGTTTGTCTGATGGATATTGCTACAATAGCAATGAAAGAGCTTAGAAAAAAGGGATACTTAAATGATCTTGATGAATCAGATGAAATAAATGCCTGCAGTATAACGGTAAATGTAGATGTGGACGGAAGAAATGAAGAGTGGCTGGTTATGTTTAAAAACGAAACCCATAATCATCCCACAGAAATAGAGCCTTTTGGTGGAGCTGCAACCTGTCTGGGCGGAGCAATAAGGGATCCCCTTTCAGGAAGGGCTTATGTTTATCAGGCTATGCGTGTTACCGGAAGTGGAGATCCGAGGAAAAGCATCCAAGATACATTACCCGGCAAATTACCACAGAGAAAGATTACAACAGGAGCTGCAGCAGGATACAGTTCCTATGGAAATCAGATTGGTCTTGCTACAGGTCAGGTAGCAGAAATATATGACGAAGACTATGTGGCAAAAAGAATGGAAATCGGTGCTGTTATCGGTGCGGCACCAAAGAAGAATGTTGTAAGAAAAAGACCTGAACCCGGTGATGTTATTATTCTTTTAGGAGGAAGGACAGGACGTGACGGATGTGGAGGTGCAACCGGATCTTCAAAAGAGCATACTGAAGAGTCATTGTTCACTTGCGGGGCTGAAGTCCAAAAAGGTAATCCTCCTACTGAAAGAAAAATACAAAGGTTATTTAGAAATCCTTCCGTTAGTGCAATGATAAAAAAGTGTAATGATTTTGGTGCGGGCGGAGTGTCGGTAGCTATAGGTGAATTGGCTGATGGGCTTAGCATCAATTTGGATTTAATACCCAAAAAATATGAAGGTTTGGACGGAACAGAACTGGCTATATCCGAATCGCAGGAGAGAATGGCTGTTGTTGTGGCGAAAGAAGACGTTAACATGTTTATTAAGGCAGCGAGGGAGGAAAACCTTGAAGCAACAACTGTTGCTGTAGTTACTGCAGAACCGAGGCTGACTATGTCTTGGAGGGGTAAAACTATAGTTAGTATTAGCAGAGACTTCTTAAATACTAATGGGGTTAAACAGTATTCCGATGTATTTGTAACAGCGCCTTCTGATGATTCTTATTTTAAAACAGCGGGAAGCATAGATAATTCCAAAGGATTGGAGCAGATATGGGAAGATAAGTTAAGAGATTTAAATGTATGCAGCCAGAAAGGGTTAGTTGAGAGATTTGATGCTTCTATAGGTGCAGGGACTGTTTTGATGCCCTTTGGTGGAAAATATCAATTAAGTCCTACAGAAGGAATGGCAGCAAAAATTCCTGTCTTGGATGGAGACACAAATACCGGTACATTAATGACCTATGGATATAATCCTTCAATAGCTAAATGGAGTCCTTTCCATGGTGCTGTGTTTGCTGTGGTTGAATCGGTAGCAAAAATAGTTGCAATGGGAGGAGATTACAAAACTATAAGACTTACACTTCAGGAGTATTTTGAAAAACTGGGCAAAGAGCCAAAACGTTGGGGCAAGCCTTTCAGTGCGCTTTTAGGTGCCTACTATGCTCAAATGAAGTTGGGAATTCCGGCAATTGGCGGAAAGGACAGTATGTCGGGAACCTTTAAGGATATGAACGTTCCTCCTACATTGGTTTCTTTTGCAGTGAATGTCGTAGATGTGAGAAATGTTGTTTCCACTGAATTCAAGAAGACCGACAGCAATGTTGTTCTCGTGAGTTTAAAGAGGGATGAGTATGAATTGCCTGATTTTGAGGCTTTGGACAAAAATTACACTAAGATAAATGAGTTGATAATGAAAGAAAAAGTTTTGGCAGCACAAAGTATAAGGTCGGGAGGCTTGGCGGAAGCTATCAGTAAAATGAGCTTCGGAAATATGATCGGTTTTGCGGCTAAAGAAAATATACCGGTTAATAAGTTATTTGCTCCGGAATATGGATCTATACTCCTTGAAATAGACAAAAATGAAGATTTGGACAAGTTGTTTGAAGGGGTTGATTATCAATTAGTTGGTAACACCCAGGCTAAACCCACTATTGATGTAAATTGCATAAGTATGAATATAAAAGATTTGATTGAGAAGTGGGAGGAACCGTTAGAATCAATATTCCCCACAAGAACAGAGACTATTGAAGGAAAGCCAAAACAATACGGATATGAGATTAGAAATACTTCAAGGCCAAAGGTTTCCTATGCAAAGCCAAGAATTTTCATTCCGGTTTTCCCGGGAACCAACTGCGAGTATGATACTGCAAAAGCCTTTGAAAGAGCAGGAGGAAAACCTGAAGTATTTGTTATTAAAAACCTTTCACCGGCTGAAATAGAAAAGTCCATAGATTCGATGGCAAAAATGATTGATAATTCACAGATTATAATGATACCTGGAGGTTTTAGCGGTGGAGATGAACCGGACGGTTCCGGTAAGTTTATTGCTACTGCCTTTAGAAATCCTAAAGTAAAGGATGCTGTTATGCGCCTGTTAAAAGAGAGGGACGGATTGATACTTGGTATATGTAACGGATTCCAGGCCCTTATAAAACTAGGATTAGTTCCCTACGGTGAAATAAGAGATTTGACTGATGAGAGTCCGACACTTACCTTTAATACTATTGGGCGACACGTTTCATGTATGGTAAATACTAGAGTTTCATCGGTATTATCTCCTTGGTTTAACAATGTAAAAGTAGGAGATATCCATACTATAGCGGTATCCCATGGAGAGGGAAGGTTTGTGGCAAGTCCGGAACTGTTAAAAACCCTTGAAAAGAATGGACAAATAGCCACACAATATGTTGACCTTGACGGTAATGCTAGCTATGATATAAGGTTTAACCCCAATGGTTCCATTGAGGCTATAGAGGGAATAACAAGTCCTGATGGAAGAGTTCTCGGTAAAATGGGACACTCGGAGAGAATAGGAACCAATGTGGTTAAGAATGTTCCGGGCGAAAAGGATCAAAAGCTGTTTGAAGCAGGTGTAAATTACTTTAAGTAAGACAATAAAATAAATAAAGACAAAGTAAAAGGTACAGTTTAGTGAACATAAAAGTTTTAATATGAGTCACAAAAACTGTACCTTTTAAATTTACTGAATTCTATAGTTTTATAAATATAAAGCCCATTTATCCAATAGTAGTATTTATTAAATGATCGAGAAGCAAAGCATTATGAAACGTCAATAGTTATATAAACATCGATGGTAACATCATTAAAATGTTTCTCGAATTCTGCAGTTCGTACGTTTCCGTAGGCATCAATATATTCAATACGATATGTAATTTTTGAGTCAATGCCTGGGAAAGTAATATTACCGATTTTTTTAGGTCGAATTTTAACCTCAATTGAAAGTGGTTCAACTATATATTTTGTGCCATCATAAGTCAACTTTATATCGAGATTTTCTATAATTAGTTTTTCTCTTGTAGTACCTACAACATGTTCAATACGAGAGCCGGCAGGCTTTTCAAATATTTGGACACCTTCAGGGAAGATTTCAGTATAAGTAGCGCTTTTTACAACAACTTTTTTTGGAGGATCCATTGCTATGTATTTAAATAACGATGAGAAGTCAACCATTGTAGCTGAATTGTAATAATGTTTATCTCCATCCACAGCGGGTGTACCGGAAGCAACAGCAATTATTTCAATGTTTGCTGTTATATCTTTTGTTGAGTTGTTTATAAAGATAGGTTTGATTCCGCTGCCATTTAAGGAAGATGCCATATTGATTGCATAATTGAGGGCGCTTCCATCAGCGTCAATAGTTCCGTCACCTTCAACACCAATGGCATTTCCTGTTGTATCGTCTATGCTGCTTGTCCATTTATTAGGTGCATTAGCAGCCAATACAACTATATATTTTGTAGCATCGGCAGAAGATTTTGTCGGATGAGTAAGTAGTTCTTTTCCGCGTCTTAGTGCATCTCCCATATTGCTAAAACCGGTTTCATTTTCCGGGAAATTGCTTATATGTTCTTTTAATGTAGCAACTTCATTTACGTCCGAAAGATCAAAAAACTTGAAGGTTTCCATATCTACATATGCCTTGTCTGAATATTGCAAAGCATACATTTTTGCATTGGTACCTCTAAGCAGATCTACAATTTGTTGGGCGGCGGTTTTTGCGGATATTGTGGTATCAGTATGCAAATACTTCTTTTCAATTTTAGAAGATATTGACGGAGTGTAATAGAATGTGGAAGAACTTGACTCCATTCTTACATCACTTCCGGCAATTATTGAACCGTAAACATCGGTATTAATTCCCTGTATAACTACAACTCCAACGTCATTTGTGTACTTGCCTGTAGGATCCTCTTCACCGGCTGCATAAAGGGTTCCGTATATTTTACTGTTTGAGGTGGCTAAAACTATTCGTCCGTGTATAGAGTAAATATTGAGAATGTTAGTAGTATTGTTTATGGAGTTTTCGTCAAGATCAGCAGTATTGACATCATGACCTTCAACAGTAACAAATCCCTCAGCTACTATGAAGTTTGAGTTTGTATTGATAGTATGCGGAACAGAAATACGTAAATTTCCATCAAAATACATGGAAGATTCTAAATTGAAAGTCCCGCTACCTGTAATAACAAAAGTATTATTGTGTTCTTCATATCTTATATTGAATCCTGGCTGGTTGGGGAATGGTCTATCGAAACTGTCAGGAAATTCGCTGGGGTAAAACTTATAATCTTCATTATCTATTTCGTCTAATATCTTATCGTGAAATTTGGGCATAGGTAATGGTGAAGCAATAGTTGACAGACCGCCTTCAAGATTTGAACCGTATCCTATGGATATAGTGGATGCTGAGCAGGTACCGGAAACTTTCAGGTTAGTTATATAAGATTCCAGTTTATTGTTTGCATGGATGTTGCCTATGACTTTTGCGCCATCTCCAACTCCTCGCAAATTGCTATTAGCAAAAATAGCATAGTCAAAAGGAGTAATAATATCTGTTGAGACATGTGAGTAAGTTACTGCATTGTCGACTAAAAGTACTATTTCCTTTTCACCTAGAAGTGTACCTAAACCATTTAGAGTTAATTCGCCCTCTTGTGTGGAAGTAATGGTCTGTATAGATGCTATTTCAGCTTTAGACGGCGCAGTTTTTGTCAAATTTATATTGCTTTCATCGATTATAACATTAGAAGTAGGTATAACCATTGTTGGAGTAGTTGTAGCAGTAGGAATAGTTGTAGCAGTAGGAATAGTTGTAGCAGTAGGAATAGTTGTGGCAGTAGGAATGGTTGTAGCAGTAGGAATGGTTGTAACAGTAGGAGCAGGTGTAGCTGTTGGAGTAGGGGTAACAGAATGAGTAGGTGTAGCTGTTGGAGTAACTGCAGATGCAGAGAACGTAAACCAATCAATATTAACAGGACCGGTAAACACTAGGTATAGATTGGCTTTTCCCGTAATATTATTTATGTTACAGGATAGTTCCTGAAATTCATCCCAACTGGACATGGAGGGAACAGACAGAGTACCTAAGAGAGTACCTGTTGAACTTCCAACTCTTATTTCAATATCGGTGGTTGAACCGGATGCGTTTGCAACATACGCCTTGAAGGACTTTGCACCGGTACCGAAGTTAACGTTGTTGAATACTAAATAGTTTCCGCTTTGAATATAACAAATTATATTGCCGACATTTTTGATATTTGAGCTGCTGACACCGGTATAATTTTCAGCTTCTATTCTTTTAAAGGCGTCTATTGGTGCAGAAGCTGATTTGGGTGTAAATACAAACCAGTCAAAGTTTATTGGATCTCTAAATACAATATATAGTGTTTTTGTACCGGAAATAATTGAAGTATTACAAGTTATTTCTTGGTATGTATTCCAATCGCCGGTTGAGGGAATGGAAACGGTAGCCAAGAGAGTGCCTGTAGCACTACCGGACCTAATTTCAATACTAGTATCATTTTGAGTAGCTACCCTTACTTTGACAGAATTTGCACCGGTACCGAAGTTGACATTATTGAATACAATATAGTCATCATTCAATAGATAACCTATAGCGGTTCCACCGCCGGGAATACTAAAGGATTGAATATATTGTGCGTTAGTATAATCGTAGTTTTCTGCTTGTATTTCAACAAAAGCGCTTCTATTTACAGCAGTAGGGGTGCTTGTTGGCGTAGGTGTTGCGGTAGGTGTACTTGGTGCTTCAATAATGGCAAACCAGTCGATGTTGACAGGTCCATTAAACACGAGGTATAGATCTTTAGTTCCTTTTATGGCATTGCTTATACTACAGGTAATTTCCTCAAAAGTATCCCAGCTTCCTGTAGAAGGAACTGTTAAATTACTTATAAGAGTACCGGTTTCACTTCCGACTCTTATTTCTATACTAGTAGATGATGCAGTAGCTAATCTAGCCCTGAACAAAGAGGGGTTATATCCGAAGTTTACGTTGCTATAGGCAGCATAGTCACCATAATTAATGTAACCTAAACCAACACTGTCGGGGAATTGTACTGTTTTTATTTCTTCACCACTTATTTTACTATAGTTTTCAGCTTCAATTTTGGAAAAATTATTTGTTTGGGTAGATTTAGTTACAGTAGGAATTGGAGCTATTGTAGGTGTTGAGGCTGCATATGAAGTCCCGATAAATGTAAACCAATCAATATTTATTGGGCCATTAAAAACTAAATATATATTATTAATACCTGTAATGTTGTTTATACTACAATAAAACTCATTATAGTTATCAAAACTGCCGGTAGATGACACCCATAAGGTACCTAAAAGAATGCCTGATGAACTTCCTGATCTGATTTCAATGGAGATGTCATATTGGGTAGAAACCCTTGCCTTAAAGTAGGTAACGCCGGAATAGCCGAAATCAATATTATTATATGCAACATAATCTCCTTTAGTAATATATCCTAATCCCAATTTACTTGAACCGAGATCTATTACTTTAATATTGGGGCCATTTAGAATACTGTAGCTTTCTGCTTCTATTATGGAAAAAGCACTTGTTGAAGCATATACACTCATAGGTGTTAAACCTGTCAATGAAATCATTGATATAATAAAGACGACGATAACAATAGAGCTAATCACTTTGTTTGGTGCATTGGATAACATAATATACCTCCCACATTGTTTATTTGTTGATTGATATAAAGTTAGCAACTAAGTAACAAGTACTTTGCGTATACTGTGCTGTGTAGAATAAGTGAAGTTGGATTTAAAAATATAAAATTAATTTTATGACATTAAGAGTAGAAATTCATTAATAGCAGAATAAGTAAAATAATTCTAAAGATAAGAAAAAAACTAAGATAGTTGCAAAAGAAGACTGATGCAATGAATAAAATTTCCACTATACTTATATAATATACCATTTTTGTGTTCTATACAATACCCATTTTTGCACATAGTACAATATATGTAGGTCTATTAGTGGGGGTATAAAAGCATTTTTAATATTTAACAGTAAAAGTATGTATTCTAACTTGCAAATTTTTATTTAAAATGGGATTTACAATACTTATGGCAGCAAAGATTTTTTAATGTAATTTTTGGATTCTATTACATAAAGATGACTTGTATAAATAATAAAGTACATGTTTCGTGAAGGGGTTTTTAATACAGCTTCACGAAGTCATGTACAATAATCAGTAAATGTACAATATTTAATCATGTGTCAATGATTTGAAAGGCTCTAATTTACACAAGGGCAACTTTATATTCTCTTAGCCAAATATCTACTTGGATTAGATAAGCAAATAACTGCGGTCCTGTCATTAACTGGCCGAACCATGGTACACCGAAGGCTGCTCCATCACTGTCAAGTATCTCTTGAACTCGTTCTCGGTTAATAATTTTAAGTAAAGGTGATGAAGAGTCATTGAGTATATTCTGCAGCCACTCTTTTACAGCCCTTAGGTAGGCAGGATTATGAGTTTTTGGATAAGGACTTTTTTTACGGTAAAGTACATCATCCGGTAATATACCTTTAAAGGCGCGGCGTAATAATCCTTTTTCTCTTTGATCCAAGAATTTAATTTCCCAAGGTATATTCCAAAGATACTCAACAATCCGATGGTCACAGAAGGGAACGCGTACTTCCAAACCTGCTGCCATGGACATTCTGTCTTTACGGTCTAAAAGAGTTGCCATGAACCACTCAATGTTTAAGTACATTATTTCACGTCTTCTTTTTTCCGCTTCGTTTTCTCCGTCAAGCTGCGGAACTTCTGCCAATGTATTGAGGTACCGTTGATTTACATAATCTTCTCCATTTATATCTTGCAATATATCGGGAGCCAGTATACTTATTCGTTCCTTTACCGACCGTGCCCAGGGGAAAGTATTGGCATTGAGCATTTCAGCATTATAGAACCATGGATAACCGCCGAAAATCTCGTCAGCACATTCACCGGACAGGGACACAACAGCTTCTTTTTTAACTTCTTTGCAAAAAAGCCACAAGGAGGACTCTATATCGGCCATCCCCGGTAGGTCTTTGGCTTTGACAGCATCGGTCAAAGCATTGACAATTTGAGGAGTATCAAATCTGACATAATGATGGCAGGTCTCTAATTCCTCCGACAGCCGTTTTACCCATGGAGCATCAGGATTGGGCTGAAAAAGGCTGGGCTTAAAGTACAACTCATTGTCTACATAGTCAATGGAAAAAGTATGAAGCTGTTTGTTTTTAGCTTTAAAAGCTTTAGCAGTTAAAGCGGAAATTATACTGGAATCCAAACCTCCTGAAAGAAAAGTACATAAAGGAACATCAGCTACAAGCTGGCGGTTGACAGCGTCAATAACCATGTCACGGACTTTCTCAATAGTTTCTTCAATGCTATCGGTATGAGGTTTGCTTTCCAGTTTCCAATATCTTTTTTCTCTTAGGCCATTTTGATCATATATAATAGAATGGGCAGGTTTTACTTCGTATATGTTTCTAAATATTCCATGTCCCGGTGTTCTAGCGGGACCAAGGGTAAAAATTTCGGCAAGTCCCTTAGGGCCTACTTCACTTTTTACCAATGGATTTGCCAGTAACGCTTTTATTTCGGAAGCAAATAGAAAAGAGTCGCCTATCAAGGTATAAAATAATGGCTTTACACCAAATCTGTCCCGGGCAATAAACAGACTCCGGTCTTTTTCACTCCATACTCCAAAGGCATAGATACCGTTTAGGTATTCGACACATTTAGGTCCCCATTCTATAAAGGATATAAGAAGTACTTCGGTATCGGAATTGGTTTTAAAAACATGACCTTTAGCTTCCAGTTCTTTTCTTAAATCCGGTGTGTTATAAAGTTCGCCATTATAGGTTATTACATATTCTTTATCACCGTATTTGCGTATCATAGGTTGGCCGCCTCCGGCGGGGTCTACTACTATAAGGCGTCTGTGGCCAAAAATTACATGGTTGGAGCACCAGATTCCTGAGGCATCGGGACCGCGATTTGCTAAGGTATCTATCATTGCACTCATAATATCTTTTTTCTTATGTAAGTCTTCTTTAAGGTTTATCCATCCTGCTATTCCACACATTGTTCATCATCTCCAATTTAAAAATTAAAGGTACACGAAAATAGAGGGCACCTTTGCCGAATTGAAATTTACAGCTTCCTTTGCAATATGCTTAAAATATAAAAAGATGAATATTGCATAAAAAACTGTCAGATACTATAAGTTACATTTAAAATGTAACCTATGCAGTATCTACATTATTATATGAAGTAAATGGAATTTTGTTTCAGAGTTGGTAGTAAAATTTGTATTTTTGATTTAGAATAATAATGACATGTTTTTTTGAATAAATTAGAAGGAGGAAATGGAATATGCGCGAGTACAATATTATGGCAGTACTTATTAATCACCGCTCCAAAAAAGCTCCAACGGTTCAAGAAGTTTTAACCAAACATGGATGTTCTATAAAAATGAGACTGGGATTGCATGATGCCGGCGATGTCTGCTCGGAGGAAGGTCTGGTATTACTTCAGTTGGTGGGAGATAAATCGGAGATAAAAGCCTTGGAAGATGAACTGAATGGTATTGAAGGTGTGAAAGCTAAAACTTTGAACATTACAGCAGACTAAGTTTAATGAATTAATAGATGAAAAGTAGATGGAAAATCTACTTTTTATCTATTATTGTATTGGCCGATTATTAGTGAGTTTTGAAATTGTTTATATAATAATAAAATGTACTTTCTTTATTTGCACAGGAATTATTTATGTTATGGAGCTTTGGTGGATGCTATTTTTAAATATATTGTAATATATCAATTTTGTAAAGTATTTGGAATTTTTGCCGGTGTGGAAATGTATGAAATTAAAAAAGAATGGAGGCAAAAAGATGATTATAACTACAACTAATTCAATTGAAGGCAAGAAGATTGCGCAATATAAAGGTATTGTTTTTGGAGAGGTTGTTTCGGGTGTGAATTTCATTAAAGACTTTGCCGCCGGACTTACAAATTTCTTTGGTGGAAGATCTAATTCCTATGAGGGAGAGTTGGTGTAGGCTAGGGAAAATGCCATTGACGAAATGAGGAAACGGGCTGAAAGCATGGGGGCAAATGCTATTATTGGTGTAGATATAGACTATGAAGTATTAGGTCAAGGTAATATGCTTATGGTTACAGCATCGGGTACGGCAGTGGTAATTGAGTAAGGAATGTGAAGTAATACCTGTAAATTAAGTGTTTACTTACAGGGGCTTTCTATGGTGAGATGAATAGAATCATAGAAGGCCTATTATTATGCCAAATACTTTTCTGAAGTTGGAAATAAAAATATTTATCTTTCCGATTATAATTTAAATTTTTTTAAACTGAATCAAAATTAAATGTTCTTAAAATTCTCAAGGTTTATAATCACAAGGTATAGAATTATCATAGAATATATTAAATCGGTTAACGGTTTTACCGTTATAATTGAATTGAGGTCTATATGTATGTTAAAATATTACAACATATATTAAGAATTGGAATTGTATAGGTTTGGTAAACAAAACAAATATTTTAACATTTGGAAAGTAAAAAGGAGAGATTGGTATAAAAATGAAATTACGTATAACCGTATTATTTATTGTAATAATTGCAGTATTTGGCAGTTTTGTATTATATAATCTGAAAAATATAAAGCAAAAAAAAGTTATGTATAAAAGTGATGTTATTGAAATAGAATCATCAAATGCGCCTAAAAAATATATTAAAGCTTCCGGCGGAAGAATTGTAAGTGTTTCCTTTCTTAACGGCACTGAAGACAAAATGACAGACAAAAGATTAAAGGAGTTGGCTGACCAACACAAAGATGCAGAAAACATTAATATACTTGATGTAGGATATTTGGAAACGGATTCTTTCAATGTAGATGCTGAAAATGCACTAATAGATGGTAGTTCTTTTGAAAGAAGTATAGTGCAAAACATAAGGATAACGTCTTTACCTACCTTTACTTCTGGAGTGTATAAAACAGTACTTCATCGGGAAGTACTTGCCGATGATAAGTTTATTGATTCTTTTCCTAAAGGTCTGGAAGGGAAGATTAAGAATGATATTACTGTAAAATTAAGTGCTACTGCGGATGGCAATGCATTTGCCAGAGCAGGAATAAAATTAAATAATGAATTAGTTTGTAGGATTGCAAAAGGAACAACTTTAAAAGGACCTTCGGAAGATTCTATGTGCAATTCTAGAGAGATTAGATGTACTTTCTATCAAAATGAAGGTATTTGGGAAAGATGGGGAGTGTTTAACGGCATACCTTATTATTTCTGGGGTAATTTCACAGAGCCTGCTAAATATGAATTATATGCGATTGATAGAATAGTAAGACCGTAAACGATAAGGTAGAATAGGTCAGAGGAATTTCAACACCGTACTTTTTTCTAATACCAAAATTTGCATTGTAAAAACCGTTAGTATATAAATGGAAGAATCTGAATACTATTAATTTAGGACAATTGAGGATATTCCAGGTGTAAAAATGAAATTATATGTTATTAAATTGAATACAATTCATAAATGTATACTTATAGGAGTTTTTGCGCTGATTTTATTTATTGGTATATATGCATCAAGAGAGACTGTGGTTGAAGTATTTGAGCAAAAGCGGGATTTGCCCATTTACTCTGTGGAATGTGAGCAAAAGAAAGCTTCCATTACTTTTGACTGTGCTTGGGGGGCGGACGACATTCCTGATATTATAAATACACTTAAAGAACATAACGTCAGAGCTACTTTCTTTTTTGTAGGCCATTGGGCAGAAAAATATCCCGATATGGTTAAATTGATATCGGACAATGGCCATGATATTGGAAATCACTCTTATTCACATCTACGCATGGGAGCAATTGACAGCAACAGAATAAGATCGGAAATTTCAAAATGTGATGAAGTGCTGAAAAAGATAACAGGAAAGAAACCTGAGCTTTTCAGAGCACCTTATGGTGACTATAACAATAGCGTGGTACGGATTGCAAGAGAACTTAACGAATATACAATTCAATGGGATGTAGATTCTCTTGATTGGCGTCCCGGTATAACGCCGGAACAGATTAAAGATAGGGTATTAAAAAAAGTGAAGAATGGTTCTATAATACTTTTTCACAACGACACTCCCCATACAGCCAAAACCTTGCCGTCAATAATCAAAGAAATGCAGAATAAGGGATTTGAACTGGTTCCTGTGTCTGAATTAATTATTAGAGAAAACTACGAAATTAATGTTGAAGGTCGTCAAATAAAGAAAAAGTAATTTTTAAATTTTAGATAATGCTATTTATATAAAAGTGATTTAGAGAAATTAAAAGCAAGGCTAAAGAATGCAAAAGTTTGTAAATAAAATATATAGTTTTTTATGTTTTACATAAAAAATCAAAAAAGAGTACATGATAAAATTACAAGTATCACAGGAAATGGGGTTAAACAAGTGCTAATAGCTGGTATCATTGGTCAAAGCAATCGGGAAAGCACAGCAAATCTCATTAATTCAATCTTTACAGCCTCAAAAAAGAGGTTTAGTATAGTTGACTCAAAAACTCTTATAAGCCTTGATGTTAAAAGGTTTAAAGCATATTTAGCCGAGCTTTTGAAAAATAATACCGATATTTTAATTCTGAAGGTGAATTTTTTTGATATAGATAAAGAAATTTTCAATTATTTAAAATTCGATATAATTATTTTTACCGATAAAGCCGATGATTTTAGTACAGACATTTCCGATGTTTATAAAGAGGCAATGAGAAAGGCTTTTTCTCTTTTAGACGATAAGGGTATTGCTATAGTTAATGCTGACGATACTGAACTTACAAACTTTCTGAACGGAATAAAACATTATATTATAACATACGGATTTAATCTTAAGGCCAGTATAACCACTTCAAGTGTAGGAGACATGGTTGATAAAACTGATATTATGTGTTGTTTGCAAAGAACTATATTTGCGCGGAATGGAAATGTAATTGAGCCTCAAGAGTTTTTAATAAAAACTCAATCGGAAATGTATGATCCGTACAATGTTTTGGCAGCTGCTACTTTTGCATTGGTTAACGGTGTGGACTTGAATTTGCTGAATAACTAACGTCTTTTAACAGAATTAATTTCTAATTAGTGTGACAGAGTTTTGGCTATTTATCTAAAAATGTGATTTCAGGGATTTTCAAGATGAAAAATGTGTAATATAATTAGAAATAAACTGCTACTACTTGATTTGAATTGTTGATGTAATTATACGTTTGGATTGTTTAAGGAATTATCATAGATAAATGTCCTAGTATAGGACTGGCAAGATATTAAAAATAACTATAAAAGGATTGTAATTGCCATTTCTACCCCTATACTGGATAAAATATCGGCAATTTATATATTTTTAAAGATAAAATTATTCTAAAATCTATCCGTTGCGAATAAACATTACATTAGATAAATATTTAATGTACGCAAGCCTAAGAGAGGAGTGTGGGGGTCGGATGGTCGGAAACATCATAGAGAACAACATGGTGACCATATCCGGTAAAATAGCAACT
>Ga0134092_1000411_pt1 | contig 43844 bp, 40 predicted proteins | sample 3_6taG_FD_94454 | JGI IMG/M metagenome (GOLD analysis project Ga0134092, IMG submission 94454) | Switchgrass degrading microbial communities from high solid loading bioreactors in New Hampshire, USA - 3_6_20_6_A3 metaG | ecosystem: Engineered > Bioreactor > Semi-continuous > Anaerobic >... | reverse complement strand
ATTTAATTAATGGATATTTAATTAAGCTTTAATTAAGGTTATATGTAAAGGAGGTAATTGGTAAAATGAGCACCTACTTGCAAAACGGAAAGGGAGAAAACAATTCCTTTGACGGAAATGCCCTTACCGGATTTTCCTATAACCAGGTCAAACTGCTTCACGGGATATTGATGCAGAAGGCCCGCATGAACAGGGATTACATCATGAGACTGAAAAACCATAACCTGCTTCAGAACTATTATCTTGAGGCGGGTTTATGGAGCAGTTCTTCCAAACCTGAAGGCATACACTGGGGATGGGAATCTCCCACATGCCAGCTCAGGGGCCACTTCCTGGGCCACTGGCTTTCAGCAGCTGCGAGAATCTATGCCTCAACCGGTGATATGGAGGTAAAGGCCAAAGCGGATTATATCGTAAGCGAACTGGCCAGGTGCCAGAAGGAGAACGGCGGTGAGTGGGCCGGTTCAATTCCTGAAAAGTATTTCCACTGGATCGCAAGGGGAAAACAGGTATGGGCTCCCCATTACACGGTACACAAAACCTTCATGGGGCTCATTGAAATGTACAGCCTGGCAGGGAATGAACAGGCCCTTGAAATAGCGGTAAACTGGGCAAAGTGGTTTTACCGCTGGACAGGACAGTTTACCCGTGAACAGATGGACAACATCCTGGATTATGAAACAGGCGGAATGCTGGAGGTATGGGCGGATCTGTACAGCATAACCCATGACAGGGAGCACCTTGAACTGATATACCGGTATGACCGGCCAAGGCTGTTTAATGCGCTCCTTGAGGGTATTGACGCACTGACCAACATGCATGCCAATACAACAATCCCTGAAGTCCTCGGTGCAGCGAGAGCATATGAGGTAACAGGGGAGAAAAGGTGGAGAGATGTAGTGGAGGCATACTGGGACCTTGCGGTGGAAAAACGGGGCTATTTCTGCACAGGCGGCCAGACGCTCGGCGAGGTATGGACACCGCCCGGACATATGTCTGCAAGGCTCGGCGAGAAAAACCAGGAGCACTGCACGGTCTACAACATGATGAGGCTGGCGGAAGTACTTTTCCGCTGGACCGGCGAGGCCAAGTACGCCGATTACTGGGAGAGGAACCTGTACAACGGAATACTTGCACAGGGTTATTGGACCGGCACGTACAAGAGCGGCGGAAAATCGGAATTCCCGGGCAGGGGCCTTATAACTTACTTCCTTCCGCTCTATGCAGGGGCAATGAAGGGATGGGGAAGCGAAACCGAGGATTTCTGGTGCTGCCACGGAACCCTTGTGCAGGCAAATGCGGCCCATAACATGGGGATATACTACAAGCGGGGGAACGAATTTATAATAGCCCAGTACATACCCTCCGAGGTAGTATATGAATGCCCTGTCGGCGACGAAGGCGGAGACAGGTGTGAAAAGGTGCTGATCAGGCAGAATATTGACAACCTGACGGGAAGCATGCAGGTGGTTAACGAGATCAACCGCACGGTTACATCCAGACCGAACAAGCTGGTTATGAATATAACTGTTGATGCAAGCGGCGCACAGGACGGGGTGCCTTTCACATTGAAGATAAGGCTGCCCTGGTGGCTTAAGGGTAAGGCGGTTGTTACGGTGAACGGCGAAATCCAGGATATAGAATCAAAACCGACTAGCTTCGTAAGCATAAGCCGCACCTGGAAGAAGGACACGGTACGGGTGGAGCTTCCCAAGGGACTGACGGTATGCCCGCTTCCTGACAGGCCTGATATTGTCGCGTTTATGGACGGACCTATTGTACTTGCAGGACTGTGCAGCGAAGACAGAATACTGTACGGAGATATAGATAATCCTGAGAGTATACTGATACCTCAGAACGAGAGAGAGTGGGGCAGCTGGAAGATAGAATACAGGACATATGACCAGGACAGGGGTATCAGGTTTGTACCTCTCAACGAGGTGGGGTATGAGCGGTACACGGTTTATTTCCAAATAAAGAAGAGGTAAAGAAGAGATAAAGCATAAAGAAAAGGTAAATAAAGAACAAAGGCAGGAACAAATGAAAGAACGGATCGGATAATTTTTCATTTAGGAGGGGGTAATTGATGCTATCAATTACCCCCTCCTGTGGCATAATTCCACAATATTGTAAGCAGTAATTTCAAACGGTCATTCCGACAAAAACGTAATTACATACTTAACAATAGTTTATGTTTTGCAGCATAATTGAAATTTTTACTACTTATTTGTATTGACAAACAATACAAGTTTATGGTAGGATATAAAACATATAGGATTACTTGGTTATATGTGGAGGTAGAAAAGTATGAAGCTGTCTACGAAGGGCAGGTACGGCCTGAGATCGATGCTGGACCTTGCACTTAATTCTTACGGTGAACATGTATCTTTGTGTAGCATTGCAGAGAGGCAAAACATATCGGAAAACTATCTGGAACAGGTTTTCTCAACACTCCGGAAAGCAGGCCTTGTCAAAAGTATAAAAGGTGCCCAGGGAGGGTATGTGCTTGCGGATGACCCTTCAAATATAACGATTGGCAGAATACTGAGAGCCCTGGAAGGAAATCTCATGATTGTTGATGAAGATGTGGAAGATACCAATTTGTACAGGAACAATATCAAGATATGCATAAAGGAAAACGTATGGGACAAGGTAAATGAAAGTATTGAAAAGGTTGTTGACTCATTAACCCTTCAGGATTTGGTCAACTCTTACAAAAGGATGACCGGCGAAGAGGCGTTGATGTTTTATATTTAATATTTTTGATACTTTCTTCTTATTATTATTTTTGATAGATAATTTATATTTTTTTTATATATTATATTTTTCATGATATTTTTCTGAGGAGGTCGCAAAATGAGTGAAAGAAAATTGAAATTCGATACATTGCAGGTTCATGCAGGACAGAAACCGGACCCTGCCACAGGTTCAAGGGCTGTTCCTATATATCAGACAACATCATATGTATTCAATAGTGTTGAGCATGCCGCAAACCTGTTTGCCCTGAAGGAATCAGGGAACATCTATACAAGGATAATGAATCCTACCACTGATGTTTTTGAACAGAGAATGGCAGCCCTGGAAGGAGGTATAGGCGCGCTCGGAGTTGCCTCAGGGTCTGCGGCCATAACCTATGCAATACTGAATATTGCCGGAACAGGTGATGAAATCGTATCTGCCAGCACCCTTTACGGAGGTACATATAACCTCTTTTCAATCACTTTGCCCAAACTGGGAATTAAAACTATCTTTGTAGACGCGGATGATCCGGAAAATTTCAGGAAGGCTATTAATTCAAAGACAAAAGCCCTTTATATTGAAACCATAGGTAATCCCGGAATAAACATCCCTGATATAGAAGCAATAGCAAAGATAGCCCATGAGAACGGCTTACCCCTTATTGTTGACAATACGTTCGGAACCCCGTACCTGATAAGGCCCATTGAGTTTGGCGCCGACATTGTTGTCCATTCGGCAACAAAATTCATAGGCGGTCATGGAACATCCATCGGCGGCGTAATAGTGGATTCAGGAAAATTTGACTGGGCCGGAAGCGGGAGATTCCCGGAATTCACGACTCCTGACCCCAGCTATCACGGGATAGTATATACTGAAACATTCGGTCCCGCTGCATTTATTGTTAAAGCCAGAGTGCAGCTGTTAAGGGATACGGGGGCATGCATAAGCCCGTTTAACGCCTTCCTTCTTCTGCAGGGACTTGAAACGTTGTCCCTTAGGGTGGAAAGGCATGTTTCAAATGCGAAGAAGATTGCCGAGTTCCTGAGCAATCACCCTTATGTATCCTGGGTAAACTATCCCAGCCTGAAGGGCAACAAGTACTATGACCTTGCCCAGAAATACCTTCCGAAGGGAGCGGGCTCAATTTTCACCTTTGGAATAAAGGGCGGAGTTGAAGCAGGGAAGAAGTTTATTGAAAGCCTTGAAATATTCTCGCTGCTTGCCAATGTAGCCGATGCCAAGTCGCTGGTTATACATCCAGCAAGCACGACCCATTCACAGCTGTCAGAGGAGGATCAGATTGCGGCAGGCGTTACACCTGACATGATAAGGCTTTCAATTGGTATTGAGGATCCGGATGACCTTATTTACGACCTTGACCAGGCGTTAAGGAAAGCAGTCGAGGGAAGGTGAAAACAAATTATGAGGTTCGGAACCAAGCTGATTCATAACGGGAATGAAACGGATAAGACTACCGGGGCCTTAAGTGTTCCAATATACCAGGTATCCACTTTTCACAGGTGGGATATTGACGTACCGCAGGAGTATGATTACTCAAGGTCCGGAAACCCCACAAGGAAGGCACTTGAAAACACTATTGCAATGCTGGAGGGCGGAAACTACGGTTATGCCTTTGCTTCAGGAGTGGCGGCAATCGCTTCCGCCATCTCCATATTATCCGCAGGGGACCATATAATTATATGCGAGGATGTATACGGCGGAACATACCGGGTTACGACGGAATATTTCAAGCGCTTCGGGCTTGAGCTGGATTTTGTGGATACCACTGACTTGGAAGCCGTGAAAAGTAAAATCAAGCCCAATACCCGGGTCCTTTTCCTTGAAACGCCTTCAAATCCGCTGCTTAAGATTACTGATTTAAAGGCGGCGATAGGGATTGCAAAGGAGCATGGCTTGCTGGTGTATGTTGACAACACTTTTATGTCGCCATACCTGCAGAGGCCTCTTGAGCTTGGAGCGGATATTGTAATCCACAGTGCCACCAAGTTTATAGGGGGACACAGCGATGTAATAGCAGGCCTTGTGGTTGTCAGGGATGAAAAACTGGCAAAACGTATTTATTCGGTTCAGAATGGTTTTGGGGCTGTCCTTGGGCCCCAGGATTCATGGCTCCTGCTGAGGGGCTTGAAAACACTGAAGGTCAGGATGGACTACCAGCAACAGAGTGCCCAGAAACTTGCAGAGTGGCTGGAATCAAACCCGAAGGTGGAAAAGGTATTTTATCCGGGGCTTAAAAATCATCCCGGAAGGGATATTCATTTTTCACAGGCCGATGGTCCCGGTTGCGTCCTTTCGTTTTCCGTTGCGGGTTCTGACCGTGATGACAGTGCCAGGGCTGCCCGAAAGTTTTTGAAGGAAATCAAGCTTGCAGCTGTTGCTGCCAGCCTGGGTGGTGTGGAAACCATTATTTCCTACCCCGTAAGGATGTCCCATGCAGCCATGCCGAAGGAAGAGAGGGAAAGGCTCGGTGTAACCGATAACCTGATCAGGGTTTCGGTGGGCTTGGAGGATACCGATGACCTGATTGAGGATTTTGCCAGGGCACTGGAGTAACAGGGTAAAAGTATATCCCGGCATGGTATTATGCCGGGATTTTTGATTTATTTCAAAAACTCATATACCGGCCTTTATCCATACAAGCATTTCATTCACGCTCCTGTTGGCCCACAAGCAAAATGGCATGCCTTTTAACTCCACAGGAATAATTGACTGAAGATTTTTACAGTTGTCCGCTTCTTCAATTAATCAATGATAGTATGGACCTGGTGGCAGGCATTTTCTTGTATGTCTAATTATATATAAGTAAAACTTTTACTTGCTGCAAAATTATCACAAAATGATATTAAAAATATACTTCAAAATTGTCAAAAATATACAAATATTAACATAATATCTTTTATATTTACCCAAATTCTTGTTTTAATAACTAAATATTTCCCGGCAAATATTGAAACAGAGAAAAAAATAAGGAAAAGAGCAAAGCCTTATTTTATCCATAATTTAACGAGAAAATTATAAATTTGCCAAGCTATTTTTATTTTACTGGGATTTATTTACTTGAAACTATAAAAAATTGGTAGTAAAATTAATATCAGTTTTTTAACAGCAGCATATCAGCATCTTATCTCAAGCATTCCAAGAACCGAACTGAAGGTCCTGGTGTTTCGGCCCAGGATAGTAAGTGAGGGGATATAAAGGCAATACATGTCAAAGAAGGCGTGCAGCATGTACACCTTCAATGGCAAAGTATTGCTTTTTTCATGCCAAGTAAAATTTTCTCGGGGGTCAGTCAGCAGTGTATAAAAAATATATAAAGAGAATATTGGATTTTGTATTTGCGGTGATTTTATTGATTCTACTTTCACCTGTAATGATTCTGTCTGCAATAGCAATAAAACTGGAAGATCCGAAAGGGCCGGTACTGTTTAAGCAAAAACGGCCCGGTAAACATGCAAAGATTTTCACCGTATACAAGTTCCGGACTATGAGGGTAGAAACCGAAAAGGACGGAAGGCCGCTTTCTAATATGGAGAGGATTACGAAAGTAGGAGCGTTCCTGCGCAAAACAAGCATTGACGAGCTTCCTCAGCTATTTAATATAATCCGGGGTGAGATGAGCTTTATAGGGCCAAGACCTTTGCTAGTCCAATACCTGGATTATTATACCCCTGAGCAAATGAGAAGGCACGAAGTAACTCCGGGTATTTCTGGTTGGGCTCAGGTTAATGGGCGCAACACAATTACATGGGAAGAGAAGTTCAAATATGATTTGTGGTATGTGGATAATGTAAGTTTTGTAGTTGATTTAAGGATATTTTTTAAAACAATTTTTAAAGTGTTGAAAGGAGAAGGTATTAATCAGAGTGATAAAGTGACAATGACTCAATTTCATGGTTCTGAAGATTTACATACTGAAATAGTAACTAGTAAGATTGGAAGTGAGGATAAATAAAAATGGACATCATTATTATTGGAGCTGGTGGACATTCAAAAATCGTTATAGAAATTTTGGAAGAAAACAATGAGTTTAATATATTAGGTCTACTGGATGATAATAAAGACACACATGGAAAGTTAATTTTAGGAAAAAGGGTATTAGGAGATATAGAAAGCATAAAGAACTATAATCCGTCAAATCTAAGATTTGTTATAAGTATAGGGAACAATCAAATTAGACGAACCCTTTTTAATAAAATAATAGAATGGGGATATTTGCCAGCTAATGTAATTTCTAAACATGCTGTTATTTCTAAATATGCAGAACTAGGTAACGGATTAATAATTAATGCTGGCGTAAAAATTCACCCTGATGTACGAATTGAAGATAATGTGATTATAGGACTGAATGCAACAATAAGCCATGATGCTGTTGTTGAAAGAGATGTTCATATATCGCCAGGAGTGCATTTAACAGGGAATGTTTATATAGAAACAGGAGTAGATATTGGTACTGGTGCAGTAGTGATTCCTAAAGTAAAAATAGGAAGAGATAGTATTATCGGAGCAGGTGCTGTAGTAACAAAAGATATAAAGAATAATTCATTAGCGGTAGGAGTACCTGCTGAAATTATTAAAGAATTGAGAGTGATATAGATGGGTAAGTATATTCCTCTTTCAGTTCCCAACCTCTCATTAGATATCCTTGATAATGTCAGGGAAACCATAGAAACTGGCTGGGTTTCTACCGGTGGAAGGTTTATAAAAGAATTTGAAGAAAAAGTAGCGAAATATGTAGGTGTAGAAAGGGCAGTATCATGCCAAAGCGGTACGGCAGGCTTGCATCTCGCTTTAAGAATTCTTGGAATTGGAACAGGTGATGAAGTTATAGTACCTACAGTTACATTTATAGCAACAGTGAATCCTGTTAAATATGTGGGGGCAGAACCTGTTTTTATGGACTGCGACGATACACTTAACATGGATATGGATAAACTTGAGGAGTTCCTGGAAAATGAATGTTATTTTAAAGATGGTAGAGTAATAAACAAGAAAACTAGTAGAGTCATCAAAGCAATCATAGTTGTACATGTATTTGGAAATCCGGCAAATATGGAAAAACTAATGGAGATAAAGGATAAATATAACTTAAAAATAATTGAAGATGCAGCAGAAGCCCTTGGTTCATATTACCTTGAAGGCAAATTCGCTGGGAAGCACTGTGGTACTATAGGGGATATAGGAGTATATTCATTTAATGCCAATAAAATTATTACAACCGGCGGTGGAGGAATGGTTGTATCACATAACAAAGAATTGTTAGATAAAATAGAATTCCTATCGGTCCAAGCTAAAACAGATCCATTGTACTTTGTTCATGATGAAATTGGATACAATTATCGCATGACGAATATACAAGCAGCTTTTGGAGTAGATCAAATAGACCGGCTAGAAAGCTTTATTGAAACTAAAATTAGAAACTATAACTTATATAAAGAGGCTATAGAACAAATAGAAGGGCTTACTTTACTGCCTTTTAGACATGATACAAGAGCAAATCACTGGTTTTATTCAGTAATAGTTGATAAAGAAAAATATGGGTTGGATAGAGATGAGTTGATGTTGAAACTTAATAATAAAAGCATTCAAACGAGACCTTTATGGAGATTAGTACATAAGCAGAAACCGTATGTAAATAATCAAGCTTATAGAATCGAAAGGGCATATTTTTATGAAGAGAATTTACTTAATATTCCTTGTAGCAGTAATTTGAGTGAAGAAGATGTTGCATTAGTAGTGAATTTATTAAGAGTTATTTAGATACAGATACGAAATAGCATACCATACATAAGTAGGTGATAACTTGAACGTATTATTTTTAACATTATCAAATATGGAAAATATAGATGAAAGAGGGATATATACTGATCTTGTAAGGGAGTTTGCAAATAGAGGAGTAAACATATATGTAGTTTCTCCGAGAGAAAAGAGAACAGGTTTACCGACACAGGTATTTAATAAAGATAAAATACATATTCTAAGAGTTAGAACTGGAAATATTACTAAGACAGCGAATTTTATTGAAAAAGGAATATCTACTTTTTTAATAGAAAAACAATATTTAAAAGCTATTTTAGAATATTTTAGCAGCATTCATTTTGATATGGTATTATATTCAACACCTCCCATAACTTTTGAAAAAGTAGTGAAGTATTTTAAAAACAAACAAAAAAGTAAAACTTATTTAATACTAAAGGATATTTTTCCGCAAAATGCAGTAGATATAGAAATTATGAGAAAAGGAAGTCTTTTATGGAGATTCTTTAGAAAGAAAGAGATAAGTTTATATCAGATATCTGATGTAATTGGTTGTATGTCAAAAGGTAATGTTGATTACCTGTTAAAACATAACCCGTATATAAATAAAAATAAAGTAGAAATATTTCCTAATTCAATTAAACCTATTAATAGAGAAAGTATTAATAGATTTGGTAAAAATAAAGATATCATGAATAAGTATGGTATCCCAGAAGATAGAACAATATTTATTTATGGAGGAAATTTGGGGAAACCTCAGGGAGTAGATTTTTTATTGGAGATAATTGATAATTTTTATAAAGTTAATAATGGTTATTTATTAATTGTAGGCTCTGGAACTGAATATGATAGGATAAAAGATCATATAAACAAATCTAAGTCTAAAAGTGTAGATTTAATTAATAAACTTCCAAAAAATGAATATGATCGATTGCTTGAAATTGCAGATGTTGGTCTTATCTTTTTAGATAAAAGGTTCACTATACCAAATTTTCCGTCCAGGCTAACTTCATATATGGAATATTCACTTCCTGTGCTTGCTGCAACAGATAGAAATACGGATTTAAAAGATGTATTATTGGAATCAAATAGCGGTTTTTGGTGTGAAAGTGGTGATATAAATTCTTTTATAGATTTTGCTAACAAATTATCATTTGATAAGGAACTAAGAATAAGTATGGGCGAAAATGGAAGGGTATATCTGGAAAACAACTATGATATAGGGAAAACAATAGATATTATTTTAAAACATTTATTAGTGGAGGAAAAGTCAAATGTTTAAAAACAAGACGCTATTAATAACTGGTGGTACTGGCTCATTTGGAAACGCAGTATTGAAACGATTTTTGAATACTGATATAGGAGAAATACGAATTTTCTCACGGGATGAGAAGAAACAAGATGATATGAGAAAGTTTTACAAAAATGATAAAATAAAGTTTTACATAGGTGATGTCAGGGATATAGCCAGTGTTAAAAATGCAATGCACAATGTTGACTTTGTATTTCATGCGGCAGCTTTGAAGCAGGTTCCTACATGTGAGTTTTTTCCCCTTGAAGCTGTAAAAACAAATGTAATAGGCACAGATAATGTGCTAACTGCTGCAATTGAATTCGGAGTAAAAAAGGTAATATGCCTTTCTACAGATAAAGCTGCATACCCCATAAATGCCATGGGTATTTCAAAAGCAATGATGGAAAAAGTGTTCATAGCAAAATCAAGAACGGTTTCACCTGATAAAACCCTAATTTGCGGAACACGTTACGGGAATGTTATGGCGTCACGTGGTTCAGTTATTCCTCTATTTGTTCAGCAGATAAAAAATGGACAACCATTAACAGTTACAAACCCGAACATGACAAGATTTTTGATGAGTCTTGATGAAGCGGTAGAGCTTGTAATATTTGCTTTTCAAAACGCTAAAGCAGGTGATCTTATGGTACAAAAAGCACCGGCTTGCACAATAGGAGATTTAGCACAGGCGATTAAAGAAATATTTAATGCAGATAACGAAATAAAAATAATAGGTACAAGGCATGGAGAAAAGCTTTACGAAACGCTACTTACAAAAGAAGAATATTTTGTAGCTGAAGATTTAGGAAAATACTTTAGGGTTCCTGCCGATAACAGGGATTTAAATTATGATAAGTATTTCGTAAAAGGCGATGAGAGATTATCAATTGATAGAGAATATAACTCGCATAATACGGAGCGTTTAAATATAGATCAAATTAAAGAAAAACTATTATCATTAGATTACATAAAGGAAGAATTGAAAGGCTGGAAAGGAAAATGAATATATTAGTGACAGGTGCAAAAGGTTTTATAGGGAAAAATCTTATAGTCGAATTAAAAAATAGAGGGTATAAAGATATTTTTGAATTTGATATAGATACAGATAAATATCTTTTAGATACATATACAAGAGAATGTGAATTTGTTTTTCATTTAGCAGGCGTAAATCGCCCAAAAAATGAAGAAGAGTTTATGAAAGGAAACTATGGGTTTACCTCTGAGCTATTAGAATTGCTTAAAAAACATAAAAATAGTTCTCCAATACTTATTACATCTTCCATACAAGCTGCAAAAGATAACCCTTACGGTAGGAGCAAGAAAGCAGGGGAAGACCTGATTTTTGCTTATGGTAAAGAAGCAAACGTTAAAGTGCTTGTTTACCGTTTGCCGAATGTTTTTGGCAAGTGGTGCAGGCCAAATTATAATAGTGCGGTAGCAACATTTTGTCATAATATAGCTCATGATTTGCCCATTACTGTGAATGACCCGAATGTAGTAATGAATCTTGTTTATATTGATGATGTAGTAGAAGAATTTATTAGGGCGTTAAATGGAAAAGAAAATAGAGTAGGGGAATTTTGTGAAGTTCCAACTGTTCATACAATTACACTTGGTGAAATTGTTGAATTGATTTATTCATTTAAAAAGAGCAGGGAAGAACGTTCTATTCCAAATATGAATGATGAATTTACAAAGAAATTATATAGCACATATTTGAGCTATTTGCCAAAAGATAAATTTAACTATGAATTAAAGATGAATATTGATAATAGAGGTTCTTTTACAGAATTTATAAGGACAATAGATAGGGGACAAATATCAGTTAATATTTCAAAGCCGGGAATTACAAAAGGAAATCACTGGCATCATACGAAAAATGAAAAGTTTCTAGTTGTTAGTGGAAAAGGTGTTATTCGTTTTAGAAAGATAGATTCAGATGAAGTTATTGAGTATTATGTTAGCGGAGAAAAGCTGGAGGTCGTAGATATACCACCAGGATATACTCATAATATTGAAAATCTTGGAGATACAGATATGGTGACAATAATGTGGGCAAATGAGCCTTTTAATCCAGAAAAGCCGGATACTTATTATTTGGAGGTTTAAAATGAAGAAGCTAAAGGTAATGACTGTAGTAGGTACAAGACCTGAAATTATAAGACTTTCACAGGTTATAAAGAAACTTGATGAATCAAATGCAATAGAGCATATACTAGTTCATACAGGGCAAAATTATGATTATGAGTTAAATGAAATATTTTTTAAAGACTTAGAAATAAGAAAACCTGATTATTTTTTAGATGCTGCAACTGGTTCACCTATAGAAACAATAGGAAATATCCTTATTAAAATTGATCCTATTTTAGAAGCTGAAAAACCAGATGCTTTTTTAGTACTTGGAGATACGAATAGCTGTTTGTCTGCTATTGCAGCAAAGAGGAGACATATACCTATATTCCACATGGAAGCTGGTAACAGATGTTTTGATCAAAGGGTTCCTGAAGAAACAAATAGAAGAATTGTTGACCACATTGCAGATATAAACTTAACTTATAGTGATATAGCCAGAGAGTATTTAGTTAGGGAAGGTTTCCCGGTAGATAGGATAATAAAAACAGGAAGCCCTATGTATGAGGTTATTAATGCTAAAAGAGAGGATATTGAAAAATCAGATGTACTTGAAAGGCTAGGAATTGAAGCGGGAAAATACTTTGTTGTGTCAGCACACAGAGAAGAAAACATAAATTCTGAAGAAAACTTTATGGATTTAGTTGAAAGCCTTAATGCTATTGCAGAAAAATATGGTTTACCAATAATAGTAAGCACACATCCAAGAACAAGGAAAATGATAGAAACAAAAGGAGTGAAATTCAATCCATTAATACAAACATTAAAACCTCTTGGTTTTAATGATTATATAAAGTTACAAATAAATGCAAAGGCAGTTTTAAGTGATAGCGGAACTATTAGTGAAGAGTCCTCAATACTTGGGTTAAAAGCATTAAATATAAGGCAAGCCCATGAAAGACCAGAGGCGATGGAAGAAGCAGCAGTTATGATGGTAGGGTTAAAGAAAGAGAGAATATTGCAAGGGCTTGAGGTATTGGAGACACAAAAAAAAGGTACATTAAGGATTGTGGCAGATTATAGTATGTCAAATGTATCTGATAAGGTACTAAGGATAATATTGTCTTATACCGATTATGTAAATAGAGTTGTTTGGGGGAAGGCATAGTGTTGGCAGAAAGGATTAAAAATGAATATCCGAGGATATTAGTAATCAGTAATAATCCATTTAGTGATATAACTAATAATGGAAAAACTTTAGCGTCTTTTTTTGATAAATTTCCTGCTGAGAATATTGCTCAATTGTATTTTTATTTAGATATTCCAGATAATACTTATTATTACAATTATTTTAGGATTACTGATAACGATATTTTAAAAAGTGTTTTTAGAAAAAGTGGTATTTGTGGAAAAATAATAGACTGCAAAAATGTTGTGGAGACTGATACTTCACATGATAAAAAAATAGGTTTGATTAAAGCACTGAAAAAATATAATATTGTACGATTAATAAGAGAAATGTTTTGGATGAGTGGAAAATGGAAAACAGAGTTATTGGATCGATGGTTAAATGAATTTTCTCCTGATATAATTTTTTTATGTGCAGGGGATAGTGGGTTTGCATATGATATTACGAAATATATACAAAAGAAATTTAGTACAAAATTGGTTGTATATATAACAGATGACTATGTTTTGCCAAGAAAAACTCTATCTCCATTTTGGTGGTTAAGAAGAAATTACATATTAAACAAAATGAGAGATACTGTTCAAAGAAGCGATCTATTTATAACGATTTCTCAAAGAATGAAAGAAGAATATAAAAAATTATTTGGACGAGATAGTATTTTAGCTGTAAACATGACTGACTCAATGAGAGATGAAAAAATTAATATTAAGAAAAACAATGTCTTAACTTTAGTTTATGCCGGTGGCCTTCATTACAAAAGATATGAGACATTGAATTTATTAGCAAAATCTATAAAAAAATATAATAATGATATAAAAAACGAGCAAAAGGCATATTTGAAGATTTATTCAGGTCAAAAGCTTACCAATAAAGTATTAAAGTATTTAAATATAGAAGGAGCAAGTGAGTTTTGCGGGGGATTAAATAAAAAACAATTAAAAGAAATATTAAATTTTTGTGATATACTTGTCCATGTAGAGTCTTTTGATAAAAAAAGTATAGAATCAACGAGACTTTCTATTTCTACAAAAATTCCAGAATATTTATCATTGGAGAAACCAGTATTAGCTATAGGTCCGAAGCAAGTTGCTTCAATAGAATATTTAAAAGATTGTGCTTTTTGCATAACTGACCAGAAAAATATCTATTTTGAACTAATAAAATTATTAAATAATAGAGATTTACAAAAGGAATTATCGCAAAAGGCCTTACAAAAATTTGAAAAAAATCATAATAAGAACAGAAATATGGAAGAATTTATGTTTTATATATTGGCATTACATAAGAACAGGGCAAATTAAATATATTTTTGTACAAAATTGGTTTATCGAAATAGATTATTTAAAGTAACATTAAATTTATATTATTTATTCAATAGGAGAAGTATAGTATGGATAGCCTTATAAGTATTATTGTACCCATATATAATGCTGAAAAATATTTGCATCAATGTATAGAATCCATTTTATCTCAAACATATAAAAATTTAGAAATAATTTTAATTAATGATGGTTCAACAGACAATTCTTTGAATATATGTAATTATTACAAATCTATAGATAGTAGAATAATTGTAATAGATAAACCAAATGAAGGAGTATCTGCTACTAGAAATTTAGGTATTAGGATTGCAAAAGGTGATTATATTGGTTTTGTTGATGCTGACGATTATATTGAAAAAAATATGTTTGAAGTGCTATTAACTAAAATTAAAAATGATAAATCACAATTATGTGCAATGACTTTATATATAGTTAATAATTACGGGAAAGGAAAATTTATTTACAAAAATAATAATATGATTAGTGGGAATGAGGCATTAAAGCAGTTACTACTTTTAAAATTTCCAACATCTGTTTGGGCATATTTATATTCAAAGAAAGTGATAAAAAAGAATTATTTCAATGAGGAAATTCATTTTTTTGAAGACTTTGAATTTAATTATAGAATTTTATCTACTATAGACAAAGTTTCGATATGTGATTTAAAACTTTATAATTATAGAACTCATGGGAATAGTACAAATAGCCAAAAAATTAATGACAGAAGAATTACTTGCTTAAAAATATGTGACTCTATAAAAAAAGATTTAGAAAATAAAGGAAGAGATATTGTTAAAATTGCTGTGTATTTTAGAGCTCACTTATTGATTTCGGTTATTGCAAGTCTTTCAAAATCAAAAAATGCTGATGATAAATATTTTAAGATTGTATGCAAAAAATCAAGGGATATAATTTGGGACATTATTTTTTCAAACTACGTTCCGTTGAGATATAAAATACTAATATTAGTATTTTCAATAAACCCGAAATTTTTCAGTAAGATAATTAAATTAATAAAGTATAGGAAACAAAATTAATTATATATCTTTATTTATTCATACATTTTGATAACGATAACAAGAAAAGATGTAGAGGAAAGTGGTAAAATGGATGTAAAAAAAATAATTAGGTATTTTTATATAGGATACACGTTATATATGATAATGGTTATTAATACAACTAATTTAAGATTTTTTATGATATTACCTTCTTTTTTAGTAATGTGGATTAATTATTTTATTTTTAGTCTAGGTTACAAAGTAAAAAAAGAAAAACATGAAACTGAATTAGATCCAAAATTATTAGATTCCTGGTTAATAAATCGTAAAAAATCTTTGCTATTTTTAATAGCTAGTTTTTCGATTATGTTTTCTACTGCAGCAGTTAAATATTATACTGGACAGACACCTGTAACTGTTTTTAAAAACTTATTTAGTAATATTTCTTTATATTATGAGTATCAAACCTATTTTGCTCAACAACAAAGAAATATATTTTCTTTAAGAAAATTACCTTTTGTATTAATGTTATTTTATGTAAAATTTATTTTGTTTTATAGTTATATATCATTTATAATTATAAAGGATAAAACTACAAAATTTGAAAAATTTTATTTAGGAATAATTACAATTTCATATATTTATATTGGTATAGCAAGGGGTACAAATTTCGAGTTTTTTGAACTTGTTATGATTATTATATTCTCCATATTATACAAATTTAAAGTAAAAAGAATTAAAATACGTTTAAAAACATTAATAGTGATACCTATTTTAGTTATTTTAATGATATATATATTCTATTGGGGGCTTACAAGAAGAGGTATAATTTTTAAATATTATATTTCAAGAGATGTTTTTTATAATCCTAATGGACTAATACCTTTATTATTCCCATTTCTATCATTTGTAACATTATTAATTTATGGTTATTTTGGGTTTGGTTTTTTTTATATGTCGAAATTTATAACTGAAGTATGGTTTTCATCATTTGAGAATTTCATTGCAGGAATTTTGCCATTGGGGTTTTATGCTACTGAACAAACGAGTATAACAACAATAATGAAAAAAGTAGTAGATATTGGTGCAAGATGGCATCCTGACACAGCTTTGTTTATTGGTAATTTTGGATATTTAGGATTATTACTATTATGCTTTTTAATGGGAGCTTCATGCAAATACTTTATAAAATTTCGCAGTTCAAGTTCTTGTTTTATTAATTATATAATTTTAATGCAAATGATTTCTTTACCTGTAGGAAATTTTATTAGTACATCAAGTTCTAATAAGTTAATTGTAGTATCATTAATTACCTATTGGATTTGGAAGTTATATGTTAGTAAAATTAAAACTATAAAATATAATTATAATTTAACAATAAAATGAAGGTGTAATATAGATGAAGAAGATTGCTATTTTAACAATCAATGATTATAACAATTACGGAAATAGACTTCAGAACTATGCAACTCAAGAAGTAATAAGATCTTTTGGTTTCCAAGTAGAGACTATTATTTATGAGAGAAATGCAAATAATACTCCACTTAATTTTAAAGATAAGCTACAGAAATTTTTTAACTTACAAAGTAAAGATAAATATGATTTAATTAAGACTAAAGCGTCTTATTTTTTTTATAAGAAAATTATAAATAATCGTATTAAAGTAATTAAGCAATTTACACATAATTATATTTATGAAACAAATTTTAGTATATCTATTAATAATATTCCTGAAGATTTGCATAGTAGATATGATTTCTTTATAACTGGAAGTGATCAGGTATGGAATCCAAAATTGGGTTTTGGAACATCGATTGATTTCCTTACTTTTGCTCCTATTCATAAACGAATTGCTTATGCACCAAGTTTTGGCATATCAGAAATTCCACAAAATTATATTAAAAACTATCAAAAATGGATTTCAGAAATACCCTACTTATCTGTCAGAGAACAAGTAGGTGCTGATATTATTAAAAAACTGACAGGGAGAGAATCTATTGTATTAATTGACCCTACGTTAATGCTAAGTAAAGAAAAATGGGTATCTATATCAAAATCAGTGGTAAAAAAGCCGCATAAATATCTATTAGTTTACTTTCTAGGTAAAATATCTTATGAAATTATGCAGTATATACAACAAATATCTTTTGAGTATAATTTAGAAGTGGTTTATTTAGCAAGCCTTAAAGATAAGGCGAGATATATTGTAGATCCTTCTGAGTTTATTGATTATTTTAATTCGGCTAATATTATATTTACAGACTCATTTCATGGTACTATTTTTTCTATATTGTTTGAAAAACCGTTTATTGTTTTCGATAGGTTAGGGAGATTACCTTCTATGAATTCTAGAATAGATACCTTATTAGCTAAATTTAAGTTAGAATGTAGAAAATGGGAAAACATAAAAAATAATAATGATATATTTAATATTGCTTTTTCACATGTTCAACTTATTATAGAAGAAGAACGCAATAAAGCTTTGGACTTTTTAAGAAATGCTTTAAATGTTAGAGGAGAAAATTAGGAAATGAAAATAAGTCAAATAAAAGTAGGAGCTACTTTAACATATATATATTTGGGCCTAGAGCTTATTATATCATTAATTTATGTCCCTATTATGTTACGGCTTTTGGGACAAAGTGAATATGGTCTTTATAACTCTGTAGTATCTGTTGTGAATTATTTAAATCTTTTTAGTTTTGGATTTGGGAGTACTTATATTCGTTATTATTTTAGATATAAAGTAAAAAATGAAAAAGAAAGTATAGCAAAACTTAATGGAATGTTTCTTGTTATATTTTCAATAATTGGAATTATTGCATCGATAGCTGGAATATTTATTTTATTTAATACAGAAGCAGTTTTTGGAATGAAGTATACAATTCAAGAACTTTCAAAAGCAAAAATTCTAGTAGCAATATTGGTAATAAATATAACAATTTCATTTCCTAATACTGTATTTAATTCATATATTACAGCGAATGAACGATTTATTTTCCAAAAAGCTTTACAGTTAGTAAAAGTAATAATATATCCGGTTTTAACTTTATTAATATTATTATTAGGATATGGCTCAATTGGAATGGCTGCTATAACAACTGTTCTTAATTTATCAATAGAAATTGTAAATATAATATTTTGCTTTAAAAAGCTTAGTATAAAATTCTCTTTTAGAAAATTTGATTTATTCTTGTTTAAAGAAATGACAGTTTTTTCGTTTTATATCTTTATGAATATGGTCATTGATCAAGCAAATTGGAATGTTGATAAGTTTATATTAGGAAGATTATATGGTAGTATATCTGTTGCTCTGTATGGTTTAGCATCACAACTAAATACTTATTATATATCTTTATCTACAGCTATTTCAAATGTATTTGTATCAAGAGTTAATAAAATAGTAGCTGAGTCAGACGATAATCATGAATTAACTTTATTGTTCACAAAAGTAGGCAGAATACAATTTATATTACTTTCACTTGTCATAACGGGAATGGTATTCTTTGGACGACCTTTTATAAATATGTGGGCAGGTTCAGATTATAATGATTCGTATTTAATAGCTCTAATATTAATGTTACCAATCACCATTCCCCTAATACAAAACGTCGGAATAGAAATACAAAGAGCTAAAAATATGCATAAATTTCGTTCTTGGGTATATTTTTTTATGTCTATAGGAAATATGATTATTTCAATACCTTTAGCAAAAAGATATGAAGGAATAGGAGCAGCAACAGGAACAGCGTTGTCTTTGATTGCCGGAAATATTTTTATTATGAATTGGTATTATGATAAAAGAGTTGGACTAGATATGAAACATTTTTGGAAGGAAATAATCAGTCTTTTACCTTCATTTTTACCTTCAATATTGATAGGAGTTTTGATTAATTTATATGTAGATTTATATAATGTAAAAATTTTTTTAATTAGTGGAGCTATTTATGTAATATCATATACAATTTCAGTATGGTTTATAGGGGCAAATCAATTTGAAAAAGATCTTATAAGTAAACCAATAAGAAAGCTATTTAAAGTTTAAAAATAAATGTATGTGAGACAAAATCAAATAAATTGAATGGTGGTATCATACAAAAAGAAACTAAGAAAAAGATTAATGCTTTACTACTTATTTTAAATATAATAGTTACTAAAGATTTATTATAAGAATGTATATTAAATTTAGTTAACAAAGATACATTTATGTTTTACTATCTGTATATTAATTTTAGTATTTATATATTAATGTAAAAGTCTTTATGTCTTATTTAAAGATATGTTTAAAAAATACTATTAGAGGGTAATGGTATTGTATGATTAGTATAATGAGCAAATATAATTGTTTTGGTTGTAAAGCTTGTTATAGTGTATGTCCACAAAATTGCATAGATATGCTCATAGATGAAGAAGGTTTTTGGTATCCTAAAATCAATATGGAAAAGTGTATTCAGTGTAGTTTATGTGAAAAAATATGTCCGGCAATTAATGTATATAATAATAAAAAAGCATATTCAAAACCTATTACTCTAGCAGCTTGGAATAATGATAGGTTTAAGAGAGAAGTAAGTTCATCCGGTGGTGTATTTACAAGTATAGCAGAATGGGTATTATCAAATGATGGTATTGTTTTTGGAGCAGGATATGATAGTCAATATAATGTCATACATAAAGAAGCCAGTTCAAAAGAAAAACTAGATGAGATAAGAGGATCTAAGTATGTTCAAAGCAATATTAATGACACATATGTTAAGACTAGATACTATTTAGAAAAAAATAAAATGGTTCTATTTTCGGGGACTCCATGCCAAATTGCAGGTTTATATAATTTTATTCAACAAGATTATGCTAATTTATATACATGTGATATAGTTTGCCATGGAGTACCATCTCCAAAAGTTTTTAATAAGTATAAGAAAATGCTTGAGAAACGGAACAATTCTAAAATTAAGAAAATTTCTTTCAGAAATAAAAAATTTGGATGGAAATTATTTTCTGTTTCTTTATTATTTGAAAATGATACAGAATATAGTAAAACTCTAAAAGAAGATCCCTATATGTTAGGGTTTCTAAGGAATTATTTCTTACGACCGTCTTGTTATAAGTGTATTTATGCAAAGTTACCAAGAGTGTCTGATATAACATTAGGAGATTTTTGGGGGATAGATAATAAACATCCCGAATTAGACGACAATAAAGGAACTTCTTTAGTTTTAGTAAATACTGAAAAAGGAAGAGAAATGTTAGATAATTGTAGAGATAATATTTTTATTAAACAATGTAGCTTAGAAGATGCTATAGCAGAAAATCCGTGTATAATTAAACCAGTTAATGAGCCAAAATTGAGAAAGAAATTTTTTGAAGATTTGAATAATAAAGATTTCGAGTATGTTGTAAAAAGATATATGAGTCCACCATCATGGATAAAAAAAATTATTATATATGCAAGAAATTTATTATTACGCAAGATTATGATAATATATAAATAAGTAAGTATGTAATATAGTAATGCATTATAAAGTAGTAGTATAATACATCGTAAAAAACTAACATTTTTCAGTAAAATATATTAAAATAAACCTATATAGTCTAATTAATTTATAGAAAAAACAATATAACAATCAATAACAGGTACATGCATATGAACCTAATAAAAAACAAGCAAACGAGAAGAATTTTTATAAGCTGGACCGTTGTTGTTCTTTACTTGGCACTGATTTTTTATTTTTCAAGCCAGGACGGAACTGAATCACACAAGGTTTCAGCAGGCTTGCTGCAATATTTGAAAGTTTTGACGTTAGTTTTACCTGAGTATGTACAAAACTATTTAATAAAATATTTGATAAACGGGAATGGAAACTTGGAATTCCTGTTGAGGAAGGTTGCCCATTTTACGGAATACTTCATACTGTCCTTTATTTTTTACAGGGCAATGATTGTCAGCGGATCAAGAATTAAAAAAAGCATAATTGTAACCGTCATATTTTGCTTTCTATACGCAGTATCCGATGAAATACATCAGCTTTTTGTTCCCGGAAGAGTATTTGCTGTAAGGGACATAATCATTGACACATCTGGCGCACTTCTTGGTATGGCTATCGTTGGTTTAAAAAACTATAAAAAACTAATTAATGGGTAGATATTGTATAAACCCTATACGATACTACCCATTTTTGTATCACCATGGAGATAACTACATCAATTAAATAAAGAATACACCGGAAATACTTGTTTAGAGGAGAGGATGCTATGCATTTTGTTTTATATTTATTGCGAATAGTAGTAATGGATGTTTTTGCAATAAACATTTCTCTTTTTATTTCATTTTTACTTAAGTACGACGGTAACATGACATACATCGCTTCCTCATACGGAAAGAACCTGCTGTATATATTGCTCGCTGCGACAGCCATAAAACTGTTGTGGTTTTCCCTGTTCAGGATATACCGCAACCTGTGGATGTATGCAAGCATATACGAGGTTATTGTGCTTGGCGTTTCCCTTTTTGCTGGAAATGCTTCTATTATTGCTCTTGCCGTCATTCTGCAGATACCTGTACCTTTGTCCATATTTGTCATGGCATTTTTTATTGAATCGCTGTTAATCGCAGGTTACAGATTATGTTTCAGGTTAAACAGGTTAAAAGGTTCCTTGCATATCAAGAACCATAAAAAGAGTCCTGTAAAAAGGCTCATGATTATCGGCGGTGGAGAGGCCGGTTCGGTAATAGTGAAGGAACTGAAGCAGAGTGCATACTCGGAAGGTAGGGCAGTAGCCATAATTGACGATGACAAAACAAAATTGGGCATGAAACTCCATGGAGTGCCGATAGTCGGTGACAGGCGGGATATTGTAAGGGTGGCAAAGGAGATGAAGATTGATGAAATAATCATTGCCATACCTTCAGCTCCAAAAAAGGAGATAAACGAGATATACAGCGAATGTTCAAAAACTGACTGCAAGGTCAGGATACTTCCCTCCATATACAGATTGATAGACGGAAGCGTATCCATAAAGATGGTGAGGGATGTTAAGATTGAAGACTTGCTGGGAAGGGAAAGCGTAAAGGTCAATCTGGAGGAGATAGCTTCGTACCTGAAAGACAAGGTTGCCCTGGTGACAGGGGGAGGCGGCTCAATAGGGTCCGAGTTATGCAGGCAGATTGCCAACTTCCTGCCGAAACAGCTTGTTATCCTTGATTTTTATGAAAACAGCCTGTACGACATACAAAATGAGCTTAAATTTAAACATCCTGAATTAAATCTTAAGTGCGTTATCGGAAACATACGGGAAAAATCAAGGCTGGAAAACGTGTTTGCGGAATACCGCCCCGATGTGGTATTTCATGCGGCGGCACACAAGCATGTGCCCTTAATGGAGGATAATCCTGTCGAGGCTATTAAGAATAATGTGTTTGGTACATTAAACATGGTAGAATGTGCTGATAAATATAATACTTCCAGGTTTATACTTATATCTACGGACAAGGCGGTCAATCCCACAAGTGTGATGGGAGCTACGAAGAGAATCGCAGAGATGATTATCCAGGCTGCTGCTAAGAGCAGCAAGACTAAATTTGCAGCTGTGAGGTTCGGGAATGTGCTTGGGAGCAATGGTAGTGTAATACCCCTGTTTAAGAAGCAGATTGAGCAAGGGGGCCCTGTTACTGTAACCCACCCGGAAATGACAAGGTATTTTATGACCATCCCGGAGGCGGTTCAGCTTGTCATCCAGGCCGGAGCAATGGCCGAAGGGGGAGAAATATTTGTCCTCGATATGGGTGAACCCGTCAATATCTACGAACTTGCAAGGAATCTTATAAAGCTTTCGGGATATAAGCCGGATGAGGACATAAAGATAGTATTCACTGGTTTACGGCCCGGAGAAAAGATGCATGAAGAACTGTTTATGAAGGAGGAGATCCTAACGGCGACAAAACATGACAAAATATTCATAGCCAAGCCTGTTTTTTCCGATCCTGCATTGTTGAAGAGGGAGCTTGATATATTAAGCGATCTTCTGGCAAGTAGCGTGGATAAAGCAGTGGAGTACATGAACACTATGATGCCACAATACAAGAGGGCATGAGATAAGGTATAGGCTAAATGTGGGAAACCTTTATTGACAAAATTTTACGGACATATTAAAATAATATTATGTAAATAAGGAAAAAAAATGAAATGAATATCTGTAGGGGTAAATAAATATGGAAATTAAAGAATATATAAATATTCTAATTAAAAGGGTATGGCTTATTATAATTCTTCCTTTAATTGCGGCACTTATATCAGCTTATGTCAGTTTCTACGTGATGGAACCGGTATATGAAGCTAACACTACTCTATACATAATAAACAAGACCAGCAGCGGAGATATAAGCTTGGCATATAACGATCTCCTTGTGGGACAGCAGCTTGTTAAGGACTACAAGGAAATCGTAATAAGCAGGCGGATAACCGGTGAAGTCATAGAAGAGTTAGGCTTGAATGATTTAACTCCTTCAAAGCTGGCCAAGAAAATAAGTGTAAGTGCCAAGAATGATACTCGTCTGATAGAGATAAAAGTTCAGGACAAAAATCCACAGTTGGCAGCAGACATTGCAAATAAACTGGCAGAAGTATTTAAAAGGGAAGTTGTAGATCTCATGAAAGTGGAGAATGTCAGCGTTGTGGATGAAGCCCAATTGCCTGAAGAGCCAATAAAGCCAAAACCGCTTATGAATATTGCCGTTGCATTCCTGGTAGCTCTTATGGCGGCTGTAGGAATTGCATTTGTAATCGAGTACTTTGACGATACAATAAAAACATCAGAGGATGTGGAAAAATACCTGGGAACTACCGTATTGGGAATAATACCGGAATTTTCAGTAAAATAGCAGTAAAAGCGAAGAAAGAATATTCGGTAAGCAAAAATATGTAAAAGCTTAAATTTAGGAGGCTGTTAAATGCAAGAAACCGAACGTGGAAAGATTTCACGGCTTAGTACGCCTGTAGATGAAGCTTATAAGGCATTGAGAACTAATATCCGCTTTTGTGGCGCAGTAAGCAGGATCAAGACAATTGCCATAACAAGCAGCACGGCCGGTGAAGGCAAAACCACCACGTGCATAAACCTTGCCAGAAGTATGGCAGATGCGGGAATGAGAACCCTTCTCGTGGAACTTGATCTCAGGAAGCCGGCGTTGGAAAAATACCTGGGCATGAGAAGGAAAGCCGGGATTACAGACTATATTACCGGCGAAGTTGACTTAGAAGATATTATTTACAGTACAGGTATCAAAAATTTGTATATTACGCCCTGTGGGACAATTCCACCCAATCCGGCGGAATTGCTGAACAGTGAAAAATTTTCTGAGTTTCTGGATTCAGTAAAAGATAATTATTTTATTTCAGTAAAAGGACAGTTTGATGTTGTAATACTTGACACACCTCCTCTTGGAAATGTCATTGATGCTGCAATAGTCGCGTCAAAAGCTGACGGAACACTTCTTGTAATCAAGTCAAATGCGATAAACTATAAACTCGCCCAACAAGTTAAAGCACAGCTTGAAAAGGCAAATGCAAATCTGCTTGGCGTGGTAATAAACAATGTTGCAAAGAAAGAATTAAAGTATGGTTACAAGTACTATTACGACTACTATAATTATTATGAAAGCGACGAGGAGAAAAAGGGCAAAAAATTTATCCCATTTAAGAAAATAGCTAATCTATTTTTCAGACAGTAATAAGAAAAGGCAGAAGATTACCATAATTGAATAATACATAATTGAATAAAAATAATTATATAGAAGGGAAAAATTGTGGTAGATATACATAGCCATTTGTTGTTTGGAATTGATGATGGCGCCGAAGACCTTGAGGAGTCATTAAGAATGGTTTATGCTGCCCAAGAAGCCGGCGTCAAAACCATTATTGCCACGCCTCATTTCCGTGAGCATATTATTAACCCTGAAAAGACCTACGAAAATTACTCGGTATTACTCGAAAAAATCAAGGATACCAATGTAGAAGTAAGGCTTGGATTTGAAATAATGCTCAACCCAATGCTGGAGAAAATCATAGACGTAGTTGAAAAACACAGCATAAACGGGACAGATTATTTGCTGGTGGAATTTTCACATTTTACATTCGGGGAGCAGGGTATGAGGCTTCTCGAATTGCTATACCGGTACAGATTTATACCGGTAATTGCTCATCCTGAAAGAGTAAAGGGGGGATTTAGCAGGAAAAAGACTATCAAAATGCTAAAAGAGATGGGCTGCCTTATGCAAATCAATGCGGGAAGCATAATAGGGATATACGGCCAAGGAGCAAAGAGAATGGCAAAATACCTGATAAAGAAAAAGATGGCCGATTTTGTCGCTTCTGATGCCCATAGTGAGAGATTTTACAAGTGGTACGGGGAAGCGTATAAACATGTCGTAAGGTGGTCCGATGAGGAGTATGCTAATGATTTGTTTTTTAATAATGGGAGGAAGCTATTAGGGGGCGAGTATATTGCTGCAAAGCTGTGAGGATAAATGGTATGCCCTTTTTGTAATGACCGGAGAGGAGGAAAAAGTTAAAGAACGGCTTCAATATAGGTTTAGGGACAGAAAAGATTTAAGATTTGTTTTGCCGACAAGAAGGCTCAGAGAAAGAAGAAAAGGCATATGGGAATACAGGATAAAGCCTCTTTTCCCCGGATATATACTATATAACGGCATGCTTGGAATAGATGAATATTATAATATGAAAGGCATTCCCGGTCTTTTTAATGTTCTAAGGGACCGGTATGATCCCCTTGAAATTAAAGAAGATGAAATTAAGGTTATAAAAAAACTAATATGCGACGGTGAAATTATCGGGACTTCGACTCTTTACAAAACAGGGAATAAAATTATGGTAGTTGACGGGCCTCTTGTGGGTTTCGAGGGGTTGATAGAGTCAGTGGATCACAGGAAAGGAAGGGCCAAGGTAAGGCTGAATTTTATCGGTGAAGCGAGGCTTGTGGATCTAAGCATAAATGTTATAAGGAAAATGTAGAAAAAATTTTATATTATTTACATTTTTTTATACTTTTAATACTTGAAAATTTATGAAAAAAATATATATTCTATAGATATAAGTATAATATAATCTGGCAATTAAACTAATATAATATTTAATAAACTAAAAATTTAAAATGTTTTTAATGCAGCATGTGTTCATCAATAAAAATACAACTCATTTAGCAGCATCAAATGGTATCAGCAACTAATAAAATCAAATAAAGATAAGGAAATAAAAAATAAGGCATGATAAAGTGAAATAAACAAAGGGGGTTAATTTATGGAGAGGAAGAAACTAATAACAATCTTTTTGGCAGTGGCCTTTATTGTTACCCAGTTATTTGTGCCTGCCGTGTTTGCGGATGTGAGTGATGTATTGGAAGCGCTCAAACAGTTGAATAATCTTGGTGACAATTCAAAAGCAAAGATTCTTGAAAGCTTATGGGATGAGGTTGTTACAGAAATAGGTAACGGGACTCCGATAACAGTGGATGAAGCATATGGCAAGATAAAGGCAGAACACGATAAATACGGATTAAACATAATTTCCGACAGCCCTGGAGAAGGGGATGGACAAATAAGCGAACAGGCTGTAAAGCTGCTTATAGAAAAGCTTATAAACAACAAGCAAATAATTGCTGACCACTACAACACGTATAAGCAGTATGTTTCCAAGCCTCTGGTTAAGCAGGTATTAGGCTTATCTTCGGATGCGACCGAGGGACAGGTATACACCGAATTAATGAAATATTCGGTGCCGATACTTGCTCTTAATGATAAAGGTGAATTCGTAGTTAACGGTGATGTTTCTGCTGCAATAGCAAGAAAACTTGGAATGAATAAAAGTTTAATTGATGGCATATTGGGCAATCTTAACAATGAAATACAGGTATTGGCGGACAACATAAATAAGAGAATAGGCCAATACGGTTCAACCACGCAGGATGTCATAGAGGCCCTTATGATATTTGGCCTGTATGAGGATGATCCAACCGCTCCCGTTGTCGTTTCTACAAGTCCTTCAAACGGGGAAAACGGTGTTTCAACAACGGTAACAATAAGGATAAAGTATAATAAAGATGTATTCTTAAATGAAAGTGCTAACAGTCCCATATCCAATCTGAGCTTAAGGAAAGGTAGCACAGAGCTGGCTTATAGTGCTTGGACTTCAGGAGATACCCTAATGATCTCTCCAAGATCAGCCCTTGATAATTCTACTACATATACCGTAACAGTACCCGCAGGTGCTGTAACCGATGAGGTTATGAGATATGCTGCAGGAGTGACATTCTCATTTACAACTGTCAGCGGCTCTGGCGGTTATGTACCGGGACCTGCTCCGGGCGGAGAGGATAAGGGAGATAAAACAGAAGAAACCGGCGAAAAGCCTGGACAGCCTGATGTACCTGTTGAACAACCCAGCGAAGAAGAAAAACAAATAGAAGAAATAATTGAAAGAATTGACAGGAAAGAAATTGGTTCAGCTAAAGGTGATGAGCTTGTACAAATTGCTAAAGACGTAATAGATGAATTAAACAAAGCTGCTCAGCTTACTGAGGCTATTGATGACCCTGAGACCGCAATTGATTTGTCAAAAGCATTAATCGAGAAAACCGCGGCCATAGCTGCCAAACTTGAAGATGAGGGTAAACTTGCTGAAGCAGACAACTTTATAGAAATAATAAACAAGCTTGTTGAAGCAGCACTGAAGAAGGCGGGAGCCCTCGAGGTTGAAATTGTAACCGGGGCAGACGGGGCAAAAGCTCAGGTAATTTATGATGAAGAAATGCTGGAAAATCTTCTTTCAGCTACCGAAGAAATGAAGAAATTCTTTAAGGATAACAATATTGAATTCCGCGCCGAACCGGTGGTATATATAAATGCTTCAACCGGTGAAGAAGGAGTATCAGATGTAGATGTATCCCTTGATACGGATCTGCTATTGCTCCTGAAAGAAAAAGGAATTGCAGGCGTTGAAATTGTTACGGATGTTGGCACGATGGTAATTCCTTCAGATGCAATTGAGCTTGTAAAAGGCAAAGAAATAGTTATAAAGACTTCAAAACTTGATAACAGCGAATTGTCAGATACGGTAAAGAGCGCTGTAGGTGATTCTCCGGTATATGACCTGGCTGTTACCGTAGATGGCAAGAGTGTAACCTTGAATAAGCCTGTGCAGGTATCCCTGCCTTACACTCCGGCGGCATATATGGATACCGAAAAGATAACGGTATTCTATGTAAATGAGAACGGTGAGCTTGAAAACGTAATCGGCGTATATGATGAAGCTACTGGTACTGTTGTGTTTGATGCTACCCACTTCAGCTATTATGCAGTTAAATACAATGACATTAAGTTCAGCGACGTAAGCGACACATTCTGGGCTGCCAGGTATATAGAGGTACTTGCGTCAAAGGGTATCATCAAGGGTATTGGTGATAACAAGTTCGCTCCGTCAAATAATGTAACAAGGGCAGAATTTGTCGCATTGGTAGTGAGAGCATTCAAGCTTGTTGACGAAGATGCTCCGAATCCGTTTAGCGATGTACAAGAAACCGACTGGTTCTATCCTGAAGTAACATCCGGTGCAAAATACGGAATAATACAGGGAAGACCCGGCGGAATATTTGCACCAAATGACAGGATTACCAGGGAAGAAATGGCTACAATTGTGTATAACGTACTTGTGAAAGTACTTGGCAAGAAGGTTCCGGCCGATGCGAAGAATATTGCAGCAGCATATACTGATGCGGACAGCATTGCAACATATGCAAAGACCCCTGTAAATATTACTTCCGGTTATGGCATATTCAGCGGAAGACCCGACGGAACCTTTGCTCCGAAGGACAATGCTAACAGGGCTGAGGCATCAAAGGTCATATACATGCTGTTCAACATGCAGTAGGACCAAGTGAAATCATGCCAAAAATAAATGAGAGCATATTAAATAGAATGAAATTAATGAAAAGCCACCCGCTTTTTAAGCAGGTGGCTTTTTGCCATTTTTATTTACTGTTGTTGGGCCTATATGCAGGCTTTGTTTATATTTCTGTTATAAAGGTGTATTGTCTATGAGAAAGTGGAAGGTATTATCAATCATTGTTATAATCGTACTATTGCTGGGAATTGCAGCAAAATTTGCGGTGGATAAGCTTTTTACCCTATTGCTCATGTACCAGCTGAAGGAAAACTGGATCGGAATATCCATTGATGACTACCTTGATGACTATATCGATGGCAATATTGGCAGTCAGCTGCAGCTGCAGGAAGCACTGGAAAGTTCGGATAAATCAGGGCCTGATATGGCTCAACCGGCAGCCCATTCGTCAGGACCTTCATCCAAAGCCACGGAATCTGAGCTTCTAACATCTGGGTCTGCAAATCAAACTTCAGGGTCTGAAACTCAAAATACAGAACCCTCTTCTCAGACATCAAAGCCCGGTACGAAAGAATCTGAAAGGGAAGAAAGAAAGACGGGAGACACCGGAGAAGCGGAAAAAAACGAGACGACAGGAAAGCCTGGAGAGTCAGTAACCGAAGGGGAAGCTGAAAAGGCAGGAAGCAAGGATAGTGCCGAAGGCACCGGAAAAGCCGTAACTTCAGGAAAAAAGGGAAATGCTGAAGAAGATGAAGCCGAAGAAAATGGAGCCGGGGAAAAAGAAGCCCAAGAAAAAATAGCTCGTGAAAAAAGCGAAGCGGATGTGACAGCCGGAAAAAACGAAGAAACCGGAACATACGGTAAATCCGAAAAAGATGACGGGAAACCCGTAACAGAGACAGTCGGTACTGAAGAAAAAAGCAGTCCCCGGGAACAGGGCGCATCAGATACCGGGATACAGGTTACCCCCGAGAAGGTAAAAGAAGCGGAAAAGGAAGTATCCACCGAGGACAAGTTAAAAGTTTTAGGTATTATATTTTCAAAGCTTGAACCCTCGGATATATCAACTCTCATGGGGATTTTAAGAAAGGGAAGGATAACAGATGAGGATATCAATCTTGCAAAAGAAATAATTAAGGACAGGGTAACACCTGAAGAAAAGGAATTTTTAAAAAATATATTTGAAAAATACAAATATTTGATAAAATAGTAATGCGAACAAAAAATAAAATTATACGTCAAATATTATAGCAGTAATTAAATAAAAAATGATAAGGCAACGAATACATTAAGAAAGACAAAAAGTAAAAAAGCATGTGCATGAAGGAGGAATTTTATATGGAAATCAAACCTATCAGGAATAAGTGGAAAGGGACAATGACTGACAGAGAGAGGTTCAATAACCAGATGCACTATAAACCGGTGGACAGATGTTTTAACATGGAATTCGGATACTGGGATGAGAACTTTAAGGAATGGTCTATCTTTGTTGAAAACAACATTAAAAATAACAGGGAAGCGGATATTTTCTTTAATTTTGACAGGATAGAAGTTGTACACGGAAATGTATGGATGAGTCCCCGGTTTGAAAATACCGTGGTTGAGGAAAGGGAAAATACTGTAGTTATTATGAATTCTGACGGGCTTTTGGCTGAGGTTCCCAAAGACGGCCATGATACGATCCCTCATTTTATGAAGTCCTCCATAGAAACACCCGAGGATTGGAAGCGGATAAAAGAAGAAAGGTTCAGGAGAGATGACCCCGCCCGCAAAGTTGATATAGAGAAAATAAAGGCAAAACATCCAGATGACAGGGATTATCCCCTTGGCGTAGATTGCGGGTCAATGATAGGGAAAATACGCGACATGCTGACTTTTGAGGGATTGGCGTATGCATGTTATGACTATCCGGATATGGTTGAAGATATGGTTGAAACATGCTGTGTGCTTGTTGAAGATTTCCTTGACCAGGTTTTACCCCATATAAAATTTGATTTTGCGTCCGGATGGGAAGATATATGCTTTAAGAACGGGCCTATTGTTTCTGTAGATTTCTTTAAAAATGTAGTGGTACCCAGGTATAAGAGAATAAGTAAAAAACTGCGCGCTTACGGCATAGATATATGGTATACGGATTGCGACGGAGATGTAAGACCTATTCTTCCGTATTTATTGGAGGGAGGAATAAATTGCCTTTTCCCCTTTGAGGTTAACGGATGTTCTCATCCTGCCGAGCTTTTGAATGAGTATGGTAAAGAACTGAGGATTATGGGAGGGTTTGACAAATTAAAACTGATTGAAGGCAAAGAAGCCATCAAAGAGTACATGGAAAGCCTTGTACCCCTTGTTGAACGTGGAGGATATATACCGTTTTGCGATCACCGCTGTCCGCCTGACGTAAGCCCTGAAAATTACCTTTATTATCTTGACCTTAAAGAGGAAATGTTCGGCATGAAATAATCCTAAGAAAATATAGTATTTGGGTGGTTTTATTTTCATTATGCTAATTTATTAAATATATTTTCCGAATAATATATAAGGGAGAGTAATTTAAGACAAAAAACCAACAGGCATAAATTAACAGGCATTTTGACAAAAAAAAGGAGAGGAAGCTATGCACCACCACATAAGTCTAAAAATTTCATACATAAAAGCAGTCTGTATTAATGGAATAGAATATGTAAATGTTGATTATAAACCACCCAAATCTATTAATTTGGGTATACCGTATATTGCATCTGTCAATATTAACGGTACCTTATTTAAAAACCAGGATTATCAGAAAAAGCGAAGTTCCTAGTAAACTTCAAGTTGCTTAATGGCAGCCACAATTCTCTTTATGTCTTCTGACGGAATTCCTTTATTTGCAACGGTCTTATCAAGCTCGATAAACTCGACGCCTACAGCCACCAGTTCTTCCGGGAGTGAAGTTCTATCCATAATTGTAAGCTCTTTACCGTTTCTGTTGTTCTTTTTCACGGTTATCCTTTTCACATTCATCATATAGAACACACCTTCCCTCTTAGTATCATTGCATTTTAAAATCACGGTTTTATCTTTTGTATCTTCATTTAACTTGACTTTTGTGTTTTTTACTATAACGTTTATAATTTTCGTACAAACTAAATCAGGCACCTTGACTTAATCGGTTCCAGGTGCCTGTTTTTTTATCATAAACATACATATCTATTATTATTTGTATATAATGGGAAAGTAACCAACCCATTACTACAAATAAAAAATAGAAATAAAAAAATATGTTTCGGCAACCTGGCAATCATAGGAAGAAAACCTTCCCTTAGACCCATGGCTTTGCGGCCTTGCCTTTCGGCAAGTGTGCTATTATCGTCCATATTATCTTATTATTCTCTTGATATACTTCCTAAGTATTAAGTTATTCTCTTGTATAATATTACCGCAAATAAAAAAATATTGCAACTATTTTTCGAAAATATTAAAAAAAATTTTTAATATTTTTTCGAAATTTGACACCTAAAACATATGTAGCTCCCAAAAATCGACGAAACTGTATTATTTTTTCAAAGCGTTTATTGCATCTATAATTTTTCTTACATCTTCAGGAGGGATTTTTTTATCTTTCATTTCTTTAGCCAACATCAGATATTCTACTCCAATGTCTTTCAGTTCTCTTGGCAATTCATCATTTTCCAGTATTGCAAGATCTTTATTCTCCACTCTACCAAGTAACCAGTCTATACTTACATTAAACTTATCGGCAATTTGCTTAATTATTTTATACTCAGGTTGCCTTTTCCCATTTTCGTATTGGGATATAGTGCTGTCATACAGTCCAAATAGCGATGCGAATTGCTTTTGCGTGAGGTTACATTCCTGTCTCAGTTGTCTTATCCTTTTGCCTATCATTTATTTTACTCTCCTTCACCAACAAATCCCAGCCTACTTATGACATATTATACTATATCACGGTATATAAGTAAATATTAATAGCAGGTGTAAAATGTTAGGTTATATTGAAAAATGTCTAAAATTATATCAATTTGATTAAAATATAATTAATATTAGAAAATGAGCTAATATATTTATTTTTTATTACGAATTATAAATATATAAGGATAATTTAAAAATATGCAAAAAAAGATTTAGATGCATATCCGGAGGATAAAATGCAATATTATATAAAATTGGAATCTAAGTATATAAAAAAAATATTTACAAAAGGCAGTGAATATATAAATGTCAATTTTAACAAAATAAATTCCAAATATACTATACAATTACATGTTCCTTATATAAAATATATTAATATAGGAGACCGAATATACAGAAACTTGGATTATGAAGAGGAGGCTGCAAAGGAAAAAAATGATTCGTGGAGGTGAAACTCTTGGGAATCATTGTAAATGCCTATATCTTTGCACATCCGCCCTTGATCATTCCTGAAATAGGTCAGGGAAGGGAGGCAGATATCCAAAGGACGGTAGATGCTTTCAAGAAGGCCGCATGTGATATAAAAAATGATAAACCGGACACTATCGTATTAATAACACCTCATGGACCTTTTTTCAGAGATCTGATCTTTATCAATGATGCAGAAAGACCTTTACGCGGTGATATGCGAAGGTACGGAGCACCGGATGTCAAATTAGAATTCCAAAACAATCTTCCCCTTGTTCAAAAAATAATCCGAAACGCCTTTCAAAACGGAATAAGAGCTACAGGTGCCAAAAACGATCTGGTACGGAGAATCCTCGGCTCCTATGTGGAACTGGACCACGGTGCCATAGTTCCCTTATATTATATAAGTAAAGAAATAAGGGATTTTAAACTGGTGCATATGGGCGTTGCGGATCTGCCCTACAGTGATCTTTTCAAGTTCGGACAGTGCGTTGCTGAAGCTATTGAGGATGTGAACGGTGATGAGGCATGCGAGAGGGCAGTTATTGTTGCAAGCGGTGATATGTCCCACAGCCTGACATGGGACGCTCCCTGCGGATATAATGAAAAAGGCCATGTGTTTGATAAAATGCTGGTTGAATATATTTCTAGAGGAGATATTGAAAGCATTGTTAATTTTGACAGGGAGCTGGCAGAGGAAGCAGCCGAATGCGGGCTGAGATCATTTATAATGATGCTTGGGGCATTAAGAAGTTATAACATACATCCGGAAGTATATTCGTACGAAGGACCCTTTGGCGTAGGTTACATGGTAGCTAAAATAGGGCTAGAGCTGAAAAGGGAGGTGAAATAACCGGTGAGTTTAAGTGAACCTATTGATCCGTATGTAGCTCTTGCAAAAGCAGCCCTTGAGGCATATGTCAAAGAGAGGAAAATAATAACCCCTCCAAAAGACCTTCCCCGTGAAATGCTTGAGGAACGGGCCGGGGTTTTTGTGTCTATTAAGAAGAATGGAGACCTGAGGGGTTGTATTGGTACAATATGTTCAACAACAGGTAATATTGCCGAAGAAATAATACGGAACGCCATAAGCGCAGGAACGGGTGATCCGCGTTTTTTCCCCGTAAGGGAGGATGAATTGGAAGAACTGGATTACTCGGTTGATGTTTTAAAGGAACCGGAACCGGTAAATTCAATAAAGGAACTGGATGCAAAAAAATATGGCGTGATTGTAAGTTCAAAGGGAAGGAGAGGATTGCTGCTGCCTGACATTGAAGGGGTTGACACACCGGAAGAGCAGATTTCAATTGCTCTCAGGAAAGCAGGAATTATGCCGAATGAAAAATACACCATTGAAAGGTTTGAAGTTATCCGCCATAAGATATGATACGGCCATAAGTTATGAACAGTCATAAGGTGTGAGATGCATGAATGTTAAGGCAATGTTTTATTCAACATGTGACGACAAAGCGGTAAACTGCTATTTATGTCCCCACAATTGTGTTATAAAGCAAGGCAATACCGGCATATGTAGGGTACGGAAAAACATAGACGGTGAATTATACTCGCTGAATTACGGCAAAGTAAGTTCCTTAGCACTTGATCCAATCGAGAAGAAACCCCTGTTCAGGTTTTATCCTGGTTCATATATCCTTTCTGCAGGTAGCTTTGGCTGTAATTTTAAATGCTCCTTCTGCCAGAACTGGACCATAGCCCATGAAACACCGGATACGGCCGACATCCCGCCAGATAAGCTTGTAGCTATGGCAGAAAAGTATAAAAGGGAAGGGAATATAGGAATAGCTTACACGTATAACGAACCCACCATATGGTACGAATTCGTATATGAAACTTCCAGGCTGGCAAAGGAAAAGGGGCTGAAGAATATACTGGTAACAAACGGATATATAAGCAGGGAACCCCTTGAACAGATTCTTCCATATATAGATGCCATGAATATTGACGTGAAGTCCTTTAACCCCTCTTTCTATAAAAATATCTGCAGGGGTTCCCTGGAAAATATTAAGGAGACGGTGGAAATCAGCGCAAAGAAATGCCATGTGGAAGTTACAACACTATTAATACCGGGCCATAATGATACAGATGAAGAAATAGAAGCTTTATCCCAATGGCTTTCATCAATTTCAGACCAAATTGTTCTCCACTTAACAAGGTATTTTCCAAACTACAGGATGAGCAAGCCGCCGACACCGTATGAAACCCTTGAGAGGGCAAAAAGGATAGCTTTAAGCCACCTGAAATATGTATACCTGGGAAACGTGTTTTAAATTATTAATAAAATATTAATAGAATTGAAATATTTATTTCATTTATATTAAAAATTAAAAAAAGTATTACATGTAATAAAAAAAAAGGGTATAATTTGTTAAGTAACAGTATGTTAAATCGGTATAATATGTGGTTTTGCTTAAAGGTGTGAGGTTTATTTGGATTTTATATATAATATCAATATTAAGGAATTATTTAATAATTTCGCCGGATATATTGGTATTACAGGGCCTTTATCGGTAATCAGAGCTATCGTGGATATTGGTCTTGTCACCTATGTAATTTATAAGATTATCATCCTGGTGAGAGAAACCAGGGCATGGCAACTCATTAAGGGTATTATTTTTATCTTGATTGCCGCTGAACTCAGCAAAGTACTTAAACTGAACACCATAGCTTACCTGTTAAACAGGACTGTGTCCATACTTGCTCTTGCCATGGTTGTCCTTTTCCAGCCTGAGCTGAGGAGGGTACTTGAACAGGTAGGCAGGAGCAGATTCAGGAACCTGTTTGTTTTTGAGGATTCAAGCAACCAGGTTAAAACCTCGGCAATGATTGAAGATATCGTTAAGGCATGTACCGAATTATCAAGGACTTTTACCGGGGCCCTCATTGTTATAGAGAGAGAAACAAAAATCGGGGATATAATCAGAACAGGTGTACAGCTTGATGCCAATATTACACCGGAACTTCTGTTGAATATATTTTATCCCAACACCCCTCTTCATGACGGAGCCGTAATAATAAGGGGCAATAAAATAAAAGCAGCTTCATGTTTTTTACCCCTTACGGATAATCCAAATCTCAGCAAGGAGCTTGGAACAAGGCACAGGGCAGCTCTTGGGATAACGGAAGCATCAGATGCCATTGCAATTGTGGTATCCGAAGAATCAGGTAAAATATCATTCGCTTTAAACGGTGGGCTTACCAGGAATTTAACCGCAGACACCTTAAGAAAAGCGTTGAATAAGAACCTCCTGGAAAAAGGCAGCGCCAACAGGAAACTTTCGTTGTGGAAGGTGAAAAATAAGTGAGGTACAGGTATATATTAGAGAAATTGAATAAGGATATTACGTTAAAACTGGCTGCCGCCTTTTCTGCCATTTTGCTCTGGTTTATAGTGCTGAATATTAATGACCCTTATATAGATAAGACTTTGTATGTTGAACTTGATGTAAAAAATGAGAATATATTGATGGAGAAAAACCTGTATCTGGTAAACCGGAATTACAGAAAAAGCATAGAAGTAATCATCCGGGGGAGGAAAAGTGCGGTAAACAATGTAAGCTCAGCGGATTTTGAAGCTACGTTGGATTTTTCAAAAGTAAAATCTGTGAATGATAAGCTGATCAGCATAGACGGGCCCTATTATTTAAAGAATGACAAACTGATTACTATCACCGGCGTAAATCCAAAATCCATAGCAATAGAACTTGAAAACCTGGTGAAAAGTGATTTTCCTATAAATGTGGAATTTAAAGGTGTTCCGAAAACACAATACAAAGTTATTGCTGTAAGAACGGAGCCTGAATTTGTTACAATCCAGGACAGGGAATCATTGGTGAACATAGTGGGACAAGTTAAGGCACTGGTGGATATAAATGGCATAGATAAAGACAAAAAGGTAATCAAACAGCCATGTGTTGTATATAATAAGGATGGGGAAGAGATTGTTTCATTAAGCAACAGCTTTACCGTAGATATATATCTTGAAGTGGGAAAGGAGGTACCCCTCGTACCTGTTATAGAGGGTGAACCTGCAAAGGACTATGTGTATACAGGGTATAGCCTGAAAAATGAAAAAGTTACGGTTAAAGGTTCTTATGAAACCCTTGCCGAGTTAAATGAATTAAAAACCGCTGTAATAAATATTAACGGCATAAACCAGTCGAAAAGCTATGCGGTTCCTGTTAACATACCGGAAGGTGTGCAGATAATTGGCGGTAAAAATGAATTCAATGTGGATGTATATGTTGAAAAGCTCATGGAAAAGGAACTGGTAATTAAAAAAGAGGACATAGATATAGTAAATGCTAACCGGGATAATCAGTTTAAGTATGATATATTGACTGAAGAAGCAAGCCTTGTAATAAAAGGCAGGCAGCAGTATCTGAATGAGATGACGGTAAGCAGGCTTGAACCCTATGTTGATGTAAACGGACTGGGAGAAGGAACCTATGAATTGAAGCTTCAATTTATAACTTATGCAAATGTTGAATCTGTGAATATTCCCAAGATTGAAGTGAAAATTTCCACGGTTGAAACCGAACAGGAAAGCAATTCCGAAAACACTTCCGCAGCGGAAGAATCAAGAAGTGAAAATAACGAATAAATAACGAATATAATATTATCAGATTAGGGAAATATAGTTAAATTTTTGTTAATTTGTTGTATAATATTTAGTGTTCTTTTCCGGAACAGGCAATCAGGAATGAGTAAATGAATATGTGTTTATTCTAACATAATCAGGGGGTTTTGAAATGGGAAGACTTTTTGGTACGGATGGAGTAAGAGGTGTTGCAAATCAGGAATTAACGGCTGAACTGGCATATAAATTAGGCCGGACAGGGGCTTATGTATTAACATCGGAAACAAACCACATTCCCAGGATTTTAGTGGGAATGGATACCAGAATATCAGGATATATGCTAAAATCAGCATTAATTGCAGGAATATGCTCAGTAGGAGCAGAAGCGGTCGACGTGGGAGTGGTCCCGACTGCCGCAATAGCATATCTTACAAGGTGTTACAGCGCAGATGCAGGCGTTGTCATATCCGCTTCTCATAACCCGTTTGAATTTAACGGGATAAAATTCTTTAATGGCAAGGGATATAAACTATCAGACAGCATAGAAGACAGGATTGAAAAAATAATAAAGGAAGGGGCGGAGGAAATACCGAGGCCCGTGGGGGAGAACATCGGAAGGTTAAGCATTAAAGAAAGGGCCGCCGAGGATTATGTTTTATTCCTCAAATCCATTTCCGACGTTGATTTTAAGGGATTAAAAGTAGCCCTGGACTGCGCGAACGGTGCAGCATATAAAGTAGCCCCGGAAGCATTGCGTAGATTGGGGGCAGAGGTACATATAATCAATGATGCTCCTAATGGCATTAATATAAATATGAATTGCGGTTCTACGCACTGCGACGGTATAAGGCAATTTGTACTCGAAACGGGCGCCGATGTGGGCTTATCATTTGACGGGGATGCTGACAGGTTAATAGCCGTTGATGAGAAAGGTAACGTGGTAGACGGGGATCAGATAATGGCCATTACAGGGCTGCAGATGAAGAAGGAAGGCAGGCTTGCCAAAAATACAATTGTCGTTACGGTTATGAGCAACATGGGATTAGACGCTATGGCAAGGAGAGAGGGTATAAACCTTGTGAAAACAAAGGTCGGGGACAGGTATGTACTGGAGGAGATGATTAATAACGGGTATAACCTGGGCGGAGAGCAATCCGGCCATGTGATTTATCTTGACAACAGCACTACGGGAGACGGTATTATCACTGCAATACAGTTGCTTAGAACAATGAAGGTGGCGGATAAACCCCTTTCCAAACTTGCATCGGTAATGGAGATTTTCCCCCAGGTATTAAGAAATGCAAAAGTCAAAAACTCCAAGAAAGACAGTTATCTTGAAGACGAGGTTATTGCCCGGATGTGCAAGGATTTGGAAGAAGAATTTAACGGTGAAGGAAGAGTATTAATAAGGCCCTCGGGCACAGAACCGTTAATAAGGGTTATGATAGAGGGCAGGGATATAGACTACATAACAAAAAAGGCCGAGGATTTGGTTGGGGTAATTGAAACCAGATTAGGATAAACTGAAGCACAATTGGATTAAAATTGGATTGGAATAAATAAAAAAGATTGGGATAAAATGGGATAAATAATAGAAAATGGGATAAATAAAAGTTATGTACTTGCATGTAAGTACATAACTTTTTTATTGTCTCGGCATATTGTGAAAATTGCATTGCCGGGATTATGCTCCTTTTGGCTGGGGACTGCCTATGATTATGGGTTCCAGCATAGGAAAATCGTAAGTATTCATAGGTTCATCCTGCAATATCTTCAATGAAGTCTCGAAGTCGGTTGTAAGGTCCACACCGTGGCTTTTCAGGAGATATTCAAGGGACTTGTTCTCCCAGTTTAGCCAGGCGCTATAACGTGAACGTTCCTCCAGGTATTGGTTCAAAAGTTCCTTTGGGTAAGACCTGTCGAGGACTTCACTGCAAATAAAGAAGTTGCAGACCACGGTCCTGAAACGCGGAGGAAGTGTACAGCCATATCCGCTTTTTACAAAGGGACATGCCCTGAAGAATATTGTATGGTCTTCAAGGGTATGGCCGTTAACCTCGTAAGAAAACGTGTCCTCCTCATATTGGTCTTTATTATATAGGCTGCTGTTGTTTCCCTTAAGCATGTACCTGTCATAGCCGCTTTTATCAAAAAAGCCCTTAGCATGAATATAATAGCGGTATATAACCGTTCCGGGAAGGTTTTTAATCTGCTCCAGGATGTTTAATCCCTCCAGGGATTTAGTCATCCTCTGAATATCAACTAACGTGAATTTAGGGAAATACCAGCAGCATCCCCTCTTTTTCACCGAGCAAAAGCTCATCCCAAGAACACTTTTACAGTTTGCACAAGAAGTGCATGCATATCGCGGTACGTTCTGATCAAATTCCAAGTATAAACTTTCCATATATTATATTGTCATCCCTGCCCCGTTAACTAGTATATATGAAACATATAGGAATATTTTATTATGTTACATTTTATGTGACAAATGTTAAAAATAACATTTTAATTTCATTTTTATCCATATAAAAAAAAGAGTCTTACATTGCGTTTTATTTCATAGTATTTTTTTTGCATGCACGGCATTTATTTTTTAAAAAATACTGTAGATTAATGTAACATTGTAGTATAATAGATAAAAAATATACAACCAGGAAAATAATTGCACTTAAAAAAAGGGGGGTAATAGGAATTGGATGAATTTGGCAACAAAAATAAAAAAGCTGAAGTTATCATGAGGTTTTCGGAATTTGAAATACCACCGATGCAGGATGTACTTATAATAGGGAAACAGGCTCCTATTGGCACAGGGGCAATTAAAAGAATGGTTGAACTGTTATCTCCCGAACAGTATGAAATTGTAAAGGTGGAGCATTCCATTATTGAGGCTGTTGTGGTAAGAAAAACCCTATTTAACCTTATTCCAAAAGACAAATTGATAGAATTGGTATTTGAGGAGGGAGGGAAAATAGCTAACGAGAGCTTAATTATTAAAGCTCAGCTTAACATTACTGTCCAGGTTAGCAAATCGATAGCATTATGATCAGGAAGGTAAAGGATATCGCTATTAAAGACTTGGTTATGGTTGATATTTTTTGCCCGGTAGGTCGGATACAACAGATGGTGTTTGAAAAGAGGTGTAATTATTTTCTGGTAGTTGATGACGGAGAAATAATCGGGGTATTAACCTTGAAGGAATTGATTAAAACTCACCCTAACAGAATTGCGGTAGACGCCGTATCCGGCAATTATGATTTTATATCAGTCGAGGCCAGTTTCTGGGAAGCTAAGGATATAATGAAGAGAAAAGACGTGGAAATATTAATAGCAAGAGAAGGAAAGGAAATCCAGGGAATAATTACTCAGGACATAATTGAAGTTGAGCTGGGAAAACACTTTGACCTGTTAACGGAACTTTATAAAAGTGATTTTATATACTTTATGGCCGAGAAGCTGGTGAAAAGCGGTACCGATTTTTCCGTTATTTTTGTCGATATTAATAATTTCGGGAAAATTAACAAAGTGTATGGTCATATTGAAGGAAATGCCATATTGAAGGAAGTCAGCAAATTGCTTATTAGCAGTATTCCAAAAGGTACATATATATGCAGGTTCGGGGGAGACGAATTCGTTATTCTGGTTCCGTTGGATGTTGCTGATCCGAAGGAGATTGCCTATAATCTGGTGAGTATAGTTTCTTCATACAGCTTTCACGACAATATAGTGGTTTCCATATCTGCCGGTATTGTTCCGGAAAGCCTGCGCAATGTTAAAGCATATATTGATAATAATCTTGATAATATCCGTGATAAGCAAAGCAGTAAACTGTGTTTGTACATATCGAACATAATAAATTCCGCAAGTCTTGCATGCTCAAAGGCTAAGCTTGAAAATACAAACGTTAATATATGTAATGATATAAAGTGTGAAAAATATAATGCAATAGTATAATGTGAGTAATAATGTAATAAAAGAAATATATTGTATAGTTACCTTCTGTTGCTTGTTTGTGTTATAATTTCAATGTAAATAATACATGCATATTATTATTTTTGCAATAATTATTTTATTGTAAAATAGTTTTATTATTTGCACTTATTTGTATTATAATTGTTTATTGGTGCTTTTTATTAATTATTAGTTTATTAATATTTTTATTAGATTTAATAATTGATTATCTAATTTATTGATTATCAAATAATATTTAAATTGTTAAACAATTTTATAATTTTAATTTTTGATTTTATTATATTTTAATTTTGTATATTTAATTGTATTATAATTATTATTATTTATGTTATATTATATTAGTTTAAGTTTATTATATTAATTTTAAGTTATCGGGGAGTTTGGTATGAGAGTTGAATATTTGGGGACAAAAGGAACATGGCGTGAAGTTGCGGATGCAGCCAGGACCACAATTAACAAGGAGCCTGGTTCAAAGGAGCCCTCTTCCCAGTGGAAAAGGAGGATGCTTCTATGCGAGCATTCGCCTATACGCCAGTTATTTATAAGATTTAAATGGCATGATTTAAAATATTGGGTTTCCGTTCACTTTGTCAGGCACAAGATCGGCGTCGAACACTGGGTTAGGAGCCAGAGAGAGGACCGCACCGGCGTGAAGAGGGATGAACTGCCTCAGGCGAGCCCGGTTGAACATGAAGTTCTTGCTGATGCCCAGGCCATGATTAATATTTCAAGAAAAAGATTGTGCAACCAGGCGTCAAAAGAGACAAGGGAAGCGTGGCAAGCTGTGCTTGAAGCAATAAAGGAGGACCAGCCCGAATTGTATAATGCCTGTGTACCTGATTGTATTTACAGGGGCTGGTGTTATGAATTTAATTCCTGCGGATACCATAAAACAAAGGAGTTTGAAGAAAGGCTGAAGAAATACAGAGAAGGAATAAATCAATAAATGCCGGTTATTATTTAATATATCATCAATTAATATTTGGTGTTTTATTAAATTTTAAAGCAATATGTTTATTGATATTTTATTGTGATTTTTTTGGTTATATAAAAATAGTATTTTTCGGCTTGTATTATATATATATTATTGCATTATAATTAAAGCATGTATTCTTTATTATTTTATGAGAACTATTTTATGAGAGGAAGATGAGAGTGGTTATACAAGCTCCTAAAGGGACAAAGGATATTCTGCCGAAGGAAATTTACAAGTGGCAGTACATAGAGAGTGTTATCGCCCAGTTATGCAAGGAGTTCGGTTATAAGGAAATTAGGATACCTGTTTTTGAGCACACGGAATTGTTCCGGAGAGGTGTGGGAGATACAACGGACGTTGTTCAGAAAGAAATGTACACTTTCACCGACAAGGGCGGAAGGAGCATTACATTAAGACCTGAAGGAACAGCGGGCGTAGTAAGAAGCTATATAGAAAACGGCATGGCATCATTGCCTCAGCCTATAAAACTTTACTATAACATTACGGCTTACAGGTATGAAAACGTGCAGAAAGGCAGGTACCGTGAGTTCAACCAGTTTGGCGTTGAAGCTTTCGGCGCAGCTGGACCTTCAATTGACGTGGAAATAATAAGCATGGTGGACACACT
>Ga0134092_1000409_pt1 | contig 43885 bp, 28 predicted proteins | sample 3_6taG_FD_94454 | JGI IMG/M metagenome (GOLD analysis project Ga0134092, IMG submission 94454) | Switchgrass degrading microbial communities from high solid loading bioreactors in New Hampshire, USA - 3_6_20_6_A3 metaG | ecosystem: Engineered > Bioreactor > Semi-continuous > Anaerobic >... | reverse complement strand
TACATAGATTCAACAACTAAAGATAGAGGTTATGTGCGCGCTCTATTGGTGAAGGAGTATGCTTAATTGTAGCTATCGAATAAATTCGTTCCAAAGTAAATAAAGTCATTCCTTCGAAGCTGATCCTTTGTAATCTACTTATTATGCAGATTACAAAGGATTTTATTTTCTCCTTCAATTTTGGTTCTTTTATACAAAAGAAGGCGTTTAAATAGATATTCATTATATTGAATCTTAAAAAGTAAATTATCCTAATCAAATATTTTTACAAAATTCTTTTGGTCCTTTCTATAGTCATAACCATGCTTTTGATAAAATCTGTGAGCATTTAGCCTTTCAAATCCCGATACTAATCTTATGCCACTATATCCATTTTCTTTTGCCCGACGTTCGAGGTTATTTATCAATATACTGCCAACACCATTATTTCTGTTCTTTTCTTTGACCACAATGCCTAAAATATTTATTAACTAATCGGAGCAAAGTAATTCATACGGGCTTTCATGAATATAGCCAATTACCTCATTATCCTGCTGAGCAACTAAAATGATATCTTTAGTGTTTTGCGTTATATAAGCAATTCTCTCTTTACTTTTTCTACAGGATAAAAATATCCCAATTCTTAATTTAATAAGTATATATCATTATAATCAGCTATTTTAACTTGCCTTACATTTATTAAGCCCCATTTTCATTCCCCCATACCCTCATAGCGTATTCCAATTTATGCTATATATTGATTTATTTTTAAATACCAATAACTTATTAGCCATACTAATTCAAATCATCCAAAGTCTTTTGTGCAGAATAAATTGACTTATTTCCATTGAAAACATAGGCAATTGCCGAGACTATAAAAAAGTACGACAGATACTCATATCCAAATACCTCTCCCCCAATAAAAATAGGAGCAAGAATTGTATTGGTGGCACTACCAAACAAAGCAACATAACCAAGAGCCGCTGCAAATCCACTCGGTAATCCGAAAATGGGTGAAATAACATTTCCCAAACTTGCACCTATGGAAAAAAGCGGTACTAACTCTCCACCCTGAAATCCAACACTCATAGTTAAAATTGTAAGTAAAAATTTTAGTAGCCAATCGTATGGATATACCTTTCCATTAGAAAAGGCTGCTTCCAATAAATTTGATCCCGATCCGGAATACCTACCTTTATGCAAAAGCAGAAATAAGACACTTAATATACAACCCATAACAAAAACTCTTAAAATGGGATTGCTAATACGCTCACTAAAGAACTTTTTAGCCCAATTCAAAACATAAGCAAATAAGCTTCCAATAATACCGAAAAGAATACCCATTAACATAATTTTAAGAATTAAATATCCATTGAATTCTAAGGAATAATTTAACCTAAAACCAAGCTCTTCAAGCCCTAAAGCGTGTGATGTATAGCTCGCTACAAAAGACGCAATTATACACGGTAACAAAGCACCATATTCAACTGAACCGGCAATAAAGATTTCCATAGCGAAAAAAATAGCTGCTATAGGTGTTTGAAAGAGTCCTGCAAATCCTGCAGCCATACCGGTTATAAGTATAATTTTTGAACTATCCTTTATTTTTAAGCGTCTTCCTATAGAATGAGCAACAGTTCCACCTATTTGAACAGCTACACCTTCTCGTCCGGCACTACCTCCAAACAGATGTGTCAGCCATGTACCTCCCACAGCCAGAGGTACTAATCTTAACGGTATAGTATCCTCTTCTTTAAATCTGACCGAAAAAATAAGCGACATTCCTTTTACGCTATTCTTACCTATTTGGGAATAAGTAAATACTATAAGCACACCAACTAAAGGTAAGAACGGTATTAATTGAAAAACATGATCACTTCGTATATCGGTTACCGCTAATAAAACTTTACCGAAAAGAGTATCAATTGCACCGACAACAATTCCAATAACTATGGCCAAAAGAGCAAATAGAAATACATCCTTGTAATTGTTCAACGTTTTCTTCAAAGTTAGCATCATTGTTATTCCTTTCCCTCACAAAATAAAAGCTAATAACCCTGTAATTAAACAGAAGTCATTAGCTTTGTAAGCAGTTTAGGTTTAAACCTAGGGAGACCTCATTCCCTTTTGCGATTATACCAAATAATAAATACAATTTCAATCGAAAAACTTTGCTTTAATTCTGCTTAAACCTCATTTCTTTCAATTAGTTTATTGATTTCCTACATATCTTTCTTCAATATCCTCCAACCTCTCCAATATATTGAGATTGCATTTTAAGCAATGCTTCAAAACTAAATAGAAGAAGAAATTGCTACAAAGCAATAACTTCTCCAGCTTAATCCGATTTACTAACAACTTCCTTAGAAAGCTCATTTTAATAACATCACATTCGCTATCCATTATAAATGCTATAACACTTTTTTGATATAATTGCTGATTATTCATTCTTATTCCTTCTTGAAGACTTATATTAGGATTTAGAATCCAAGAAAAAACCCAGTATAATATCTTAATCTATACTTTTCAATTCTTTAAATTTTTCTTCATTTTATAATTAGTTAATAATTGTCCTCTTCTCTCTACAGTTTGCTTTCCAACAACCTCATAACCTTTCTTTTCAAAAAAAGGTTTTGCAGTGATGGATACATCCGCCGTTAACTCACTAATACCGCATAAAACAGCTTCCTTTTCAATAATATCGGTTAATGCAACAGCAACACCCTGTCCTTGATAGTCTTTATGAATATATAATAAATCATAATATCCATTGTAGGTCAGTGATGCAAAACCTATGATTATCTCATCTCGTTCTGCCACTATAGTAAAATTTTCCGATAATCTATGATTCCATGCTTCTTTATCAATATATTTCGGCGCCCATGCGTCAACTTCTGATAAAGAATAATCCCTTAAGTTAACAGTATGAACCGTATTATAGAACAATTCAACAATTTCAGATATATCCTTCGGTAAATACCTTCGAATAATCATTTATTATCCCTTTCTAATCACACCGCTCCTAATCCGAATCTTTACCGTCGAAAGTCAGAAGCCCGTTAATCCGTGCCTCCATATCCGCCAATGCCTGTTCTTCACTCTTTTTATCCTCCAATACATTTTGGAGTTCCTCGCAAATAATATGGTCATAAATTTGTATATATAAATTATTTTTCAAATACTTATCGGGTATCTCCCTTTTTCGCGCCAGGCGATAACTTTCGGGCAGCAACGCAATCCATGGATAAATATGTTTCAAATCATTTCGGTTATAAAATTTCGTATGAAGCGTAATACCTCCCAACAGGGAATAAGGCACAGCACAGTGATTGCTGCAGATCCAGTCAATGAAACGTACGGTTTCTTCCTTCCTGGAGCTATATTTATTGACACCAAGCCCCCATCCACCTAATACCGATGTACCCCCGGGCAAAATGCTGGCTCCGATGTTTCCTGCAACTTTGGAAGTAGTATAATCACTGATGCCTATTGCATACGAATCATATAAAATTACCATAGCATAATGGCCGGATTTAAAATTGTCCACCAACTGATCCCATGTCGTGCTTATTTGGTCCGATGAAGTGTATTGGAAACTTTTCTTGTAACTCTTTAATGCAGCTAAGGCATTGTTGGAGTTAATGGCTACATTATCATCTTGAAAAACACTTCCTCCATAAGCCCAAAGTCGGTTGAGAAAACTTATAGTGGTATAGATATTAGCTCCCTGGACATTAGCCAATCCATATCTTACCGGCGATTTGCTATTTATTGACCGGGTGAAAAATTCTGCCGTTAAATTTAGCTCCGGCCAAGTGGTAGGCGGTGCCAGTTCCAGTCCGTATTTCCTTTTAAACAAAGACTTTAAGGAGGGTTCTTCAAATAAGTCCCGCTGATAAAATAGCAGCTGAGTACCGGACATAAAAGGAATTCCATAAATATGTCGGTCACTCACCCCATAGTTAGGCAGTAATTCTTTCATATAACCGGAAAAATAGCTATCCTGTTTTTTAAAATAGGGTTTTAAATCTTCAAGGCCATCTGTTTCCATTAAACCGGAAGTCCAATGAACATCCATCATAAATCCATCAACCGAACTTTCCGAATTTACAAGTACCTGATGGAGCTTTTTATACAAATCGTCGTATTTCATTATATTGCAGGATATAATAACCCCGGTTTTATTTTCATATACTTTTGACAGCCTTTGCAGTGCATGAGCCGCCGGCGATTCCACTAAGCATAGAGAAATCTCCACCGGATTAGCCTTCCTGCCTTTTAAATTTTCCGAAAGATGTTTAACCCTATGATAGGCTGCATTAATAACAGTATGCTTAGGCTCAAATAATTTCGGTTGCTCTATTGAACTGATCATCTGCTGAACAGCACAGTTAGCAACCTTCTCATAGGATATTCCGATAACTCCTATATATTCCGATTGATCCTCAATCCAATTTTCCTCTTTAAAAGTAATATGTTCAACTTCATTGCGGTTTAGCACCTCCGCAGCCCTTTTTGCTCCTTTCGCTAAAAGGTTGTTGCTTGTAACCAGTAATTCTAATTCGCTGTTGTCATGCAACAATTTATATGCAGCTTCAAAACCTCTCTCTTGAGAATAATCAACAAACTCGATTCTTTCAGTATTTTTGAAAAACTTCTCATAGATTTCGTATACCGTCTCTTTCGGCATAAAGCCTCTTTCCATGATAATTCCTATATGTTTGATACCCCTATCGGCACAATCCTTTAAAGCTTCTTCAAAAGCTTTGCTGTAATCGATGGATATTATATTACTTAAGGGCCTTTCTCCTGTATCTAAGTCAAGAAAGATTGCCGGCAGAAAATTCTTATATAACACCGAATCGGGGTCATTTTGTGAATTACTGTTAACAACGATAATTCCGTCAACCCTTTGCATCATAAACTGGTCAATATACTTTCTTTCGAGAATGCGATTGTTCTGACATACCTTAAAAAGCACATGATAACCATTGTTACTGGCTTCCTTCTCAATATTTGACAAGAGACTTACAAAATCCGGGCGAACCAAATTAGGCATTATTATTCCAATTATGTTATTCTTCGTATTTTTTAAACTCCTTGCACTGGCATAAGGGCGGTAATCCAATTCATTCATTGCCCTTTCCACTTTTTCTATCAGTTCCTGATTGTTTGTTTTTCCATTTAATACATTAGATACTGTACCTACGGAAACTCCAGCAAGGGAAGCAACATCTTTAATTGTCACCATATAACTATTCCCTCCCAAAATGATACACGTGATAGCAAAACCACTACTCCTCACATCAATACACTATTTTATAAATAAGCGGAAAATATATTATTTTGCCTCCTACTATAGACAATCGGCATCTTTTATCTATAAAACTCAAGACAATTTTTGGTTCCAAGCATAATACATCTTTCATTCCATATAACTCAAAATTATTTATTCAATATAGATTGCCACAAGATCTCAACTATCTTTTATTAAGCGCATTACTTATGTAATACATATAATTAACACTTTTACAACAATATCATACATTATAACAAAAATAAAGAAAAGATTTCTCCTCTGCCAAATTATGAACATCATAAACGGCAAAGAAGAAAACTTTTCTTGCAATTATGGAAACTTAAACAGCTTCGCCGCTAAATTTTCCGCTGTAAATTACCATATCAACTAATTTTATATTGGTATCTAGGGTTAAATATCATAATTGTTGTGAGTAGCTTATTATACTCCAACACTCTTTAACTTACCATCCAAGAACTTTTTAATATTCGGAATTTCTTCCTCACTGTCTATATGTTCTATGATAATCGGTATATTTGGATGTTTCCTTGATAATAATTTCAAATATAAATCATAGTTTAAAACACCCATTCCTGCTGCCGGCAATTCAATTGCTCCTGCACCGCGGAATGTATTGTGGGATGCAGCATCAATACTAGCATGCTTTTCTTGAACGTTTTGAGCTCTTCTGCAGTCCTTAGCATGGGCAATTCTAATTTTATCTTCCAGAACATTGAATATTCTGTGCAATTCTTCATCTACATTATCGATATTTTTATCGGTAAAGTAGTTGGTTGGGTCTAAAAGCAGTCCCAAACCCGGATGGTCAATATCATGGAATAGTCTTGCAACTTGATCAACTGAGCCTATAATGTTATTTACATAGTTTTCTACAAGGAAAACAGCACCATGATCATGGGCAAACTTTGCAAGATCCTCAATAACTGCCTTTATTTCCTGATAAGCTTCTTCTGTTGAGTTTTTCTCATGGTAGAGCCAATCGCTTTCAGTATTAAATGTTCCGGTTTCACTGATAACATAAGGTGTACCAAAATCTCTTGCATGTTTTAACAAAGCCTTTACATAGTTAATATTTCTTTCTCTTTGTTCTCTATCGGGATGAACTAAATTGGTATAAGCTGAAATACTAACAATGCTGATATTAGCATCTCTGAAAGCATCTCTTACCATATGAGCTTTTTCAGCAGTAATAGCTTCCGGAGTTTTTAAATCTATATCTTTAAAGTCCATATCCAATTGAACACAAGTAAATCCATCTTTTTTAATTCTTCTAATTGTTTCCTCCAATGTGTAAGGATAGTAACCTGAAAAAATACCTACTGATAACATAACTTTACCTCCTAGTATTTTTATGAAATATTTTTATCTTGAATTATAGAGAAACGTCAATTTCCGATAACCTTACAGTTCTTTCTTCTTCGATTGACTTATAGCATGCTTCTACAGCTGCCATTGTATATAAATAATCTTCTCCGCTGATTTCCGGAGTTGTATCTTCTTCCACTGCCCTTAAAAGCTGCGCCATAGTACCTCTAAAGGCATCAGGGAACCATGCAGTGTCCCATTTCGGACGGATCCATTGATTTGGGAATTTTCTGCTGGTAAACTCTAAAGTACTTGGTGTTTTTTCATCATAGCACCAGCCTATATATCCTTGAGCCATACCATCGAGGCCTTCTACTCTCCATTTTATATAAAAATCCTTTTCTGTTCCTTCACCCTGCCAAGCCCATACATCGTCCAGGCTTGTAGCCATAACGCCGTTCTCATATTCGAAAGTATACTGACTTATTCCATCTATGTGTGGGAATTTTGTTCTCGGGTCTTTTCTTGTTAATGCTGTGACTTTTTCAGGATTACCAAGCAAGTATCTGAAAGTATCGATATGGTGGATACCCATATTTAATATCTCGATATGATCATATTTCTCAAGGAAGGTCTGCCAATGAGGAATTGCTCTCATTTCTATGGTAGCAAGAACTATTTCTCCAAGATATCCTTCATCCATGATAGTCTTTAATGCACGAATTGATTGGTCGTAACGCATATTTGCATTAACACCTAATTTAACTCCCGCATCTTTGCAGAGCTTTACTATTTCTTTTGCCTCTTCCAGATTCATGGCCAAAGGTTTTTGACAAAGTATGCCTTTGATGTGATTATACTTTACAGCTTCTCTAACTACATGGACTTGTAGATCCGGCGGCAACGCAATGTCCAATATTTCAACATTGGTATCTTTGATCAGCTCCTGCCAAGTATCATACACATGAGGTATCTGATATTGTTCTGCCGCTTGCTTAGCAGTAACTCCATGCAAGGACGTAATAGCATAAGGGTTAAATCCCACATCCCTATACGCTTTTAAGTGGCAGTTCCTTACAATTGCGCCGGCACCAATGATACCGATTCGATAATCCATACGTTTTGGAAGTTTTGGTTCGATGTTGTAGTTGATGACCTCCGTGTTCATTATCAGTACTCCTTTCTTTTTTTGGTTCAAGTAGAAGTGTGTTACATACTATGTAGCTCCTTATATAGCTCCATGTATATCGCCATAGCCGGTAGGGTTAGTCTGGAAAGGTCACAAATATCTCGATCGGTTTGTGCAACATATCATGAAACATTTCATATAACAATGATATCATTTCATCATTCAAATTTCAAGCCTTTTCATATTAAACTATTTATATAAAATTAAATTGGAATAAAAGAGTAGGTTTAAACATACATCTGTTATACCTTACTAAAGTATAGTGAAAAACTTTCGCTATGAATTTCATCATGTCAGTTGATGAGCAAAATGTATATATTATTTATATTAACTATTGACGTTAATGTGAAATTTTGGTAATATTGAATATGTGTAAAAAGAGAAAACTTTAAAGGGGATGTTAAAATGAAAAAAAGTAGTGTCCTTACTTGTATTGTTTTGGCAATAGCCCTTATCTTACAATTATTGATAGTATCGAATTTAACGTATTTCAATTAATCCTTTCAATAATTTCTTTTAGATATATAATCTCATTATTCTCATAAATAGTATTTTTTAGTTTTTATTTTAAATTAATCGGGTAGTAACTTTTATAATATTATTGTTTAATAAAACTTAGAGAAAACCTACTTAAGGCAAAGCAAAGTTTAAATAGCGAACCGTTCGTATTCCTTATTAATTTCACCTAATATTTTTTCATAAAACAGTTCGCTAATATTACTATAATTATATTTTTTTATTTTACCTAACATATTTTACTTACTATAACTTAACTAGACTGTAATTTATTTTTCTTTAAAATTCAATAAGCCCATTATCCAAGCATATCCCTAAATCCAATTTTTTTCGTGCTCCCTTAAAATCTATTTCCAAAAGAGTACCTTCTTTACTATCAAGGATAGCAACAATTACACCATCTCCAAAGCGCTTATGCCTTACTATCATTCCCTCTCCTACTCCATCGATAACAGAATTGTGCATAATCCTTTCTACCTCTTTTACGAAGGTAGACTTTGAAGACTCCGGCCCTGGACACAGAAGATAAATATACTCCTTCGCTCTAGTCATTCCTACATAAAACAGTCTTCGTTCCTCTTCTAAAACCGAATAATCATCATTCTTTTTTGCCGACTCAATAACATTAGCTCCTGGAATTTCGCTCTCTTTTAGATCAATCATAAAGACAACATCGTATTCCAACCCTTTAGAAGAGTGTATTGTAGTAAGAGTTATGGTATCCCTATTATTTGAATAACCGCTTTTTTCTTCAAACATTAATTTCAATTCTTCCAAACGGTTTAAAAAATCATGTATACTCAAGCACTCTTGCGCTATTAATTCCAAAATGCCGAATAATTTGCACAAATAATCAAAGGATATTCCCGTATTTTCACAATAATTCTTTATATAATCAAAATAATTAAAGCTCCTTTTTATATAAAATAATGCTTGAGCAGGTGTACTTCGTGTGAGAAATATAAACTCTTTTTTGAGTTCCTCCAGTCTGTTTCTTTGAAAGTCTTTTAATTCATCCATCTCTAAAATCCTGTCAATGATATTCTTATCACTATTTGAATTCATAGAATATTCCAGCATCGCTTTGGATATATAACGGTTCATTTTATAATAAATCCTAGAGAAGGATTCAATATCTTTAGGATTTAATCCAAACTTAAAAAATGCAATTACATCTTGTACAACCCAATGATTAAAAAAAGACAATTTGTTTTGCTTTACCTTAAATAAAATTCCTTCCCGATTTAATTTATCGGCAATTACTATAGAAGACAAATTGTTTCGGTATAGTATTGCCACACTCCGCCCTTCTTTATTATGACTTTTAAGCTTTTCTATAACATATTTTATCTGCTCATTCTCATCCATGACCCGAACAACAAATGGATCATACTTCTCATCATTGCTTGTAGTATGAGCTTTATCAAATCTACAGCTGTTTCCTCGGATAAATTCACTGCTGATATCAACAATATTCTTTGTGGAGCGGTAATTGTTCTCAAGATAAAATATACTACAACCCTTAAAATGTTCTTTTATTTGAAAAATATATTTAGGCTCGGCCCCTCTGAATCCATAAATGGACTGATCATCATCGGCAACAATAAAGATATTATTGCTTTGAGGATTAACAATAAGCTTTAATATTTCAAACTGTATCTTCGAAAGGTCTTGACCCTCATCCACCTGTATAAAGGAATATCGGCTCCTATATTTAAGCAGTATATCGGGACATTTTATGAGAATACTGTAAGCATAGGTAAGCATATCGTCAAAATCAATGAGAAGATTAGCCTTTTTATACTCTTCATACGCTTTATATATAAGGGAAAAGTTTTTAAATTCAGACTTAAAACCTTCAATATCTTTTAACATCTTGTTTTTTACAAATCCAATTTCATTAACAAGGTTGTCCAATTCGTCATCATTAATTTTAGAGTTATTTATATTGTAAAAAATCTCCCCTATTATCTTCCTTTTATTATCCTCAACGTTTTCCTCACCTTCAATCAGCTTCAGCCTCTTGCCCTTCTTTTCCTCATAATCATGTAAAATTCTCTTACAAAAGCTGTGCAATGTTGCAAAAGGAACCTTTCCTGAAATATCTTGTCCATATATTTTCTTAAATCTATATTCCATTTCTGCCCGTGCTGATTTGTTAAAAGTTAATGTCAGTATATTCTCCGGCTTTACTCCACACTCTAGAACAAGGTGTGCAATTCTTGCTGTAATTACAGTTGTCTTTCCGCTTCCCGGTCCTGCCAAAACCAGTGCCGGTCCGTTAATATGGTTGACAGCTTGCCTTTGCTGTATGTCAAGCTTTATATTATATTTTTCCTTTAGTTTATCAATACTCATTTATTCCTTCACCTTTTTTACAATTACAATGCCTGTTTTATTCTTTTGATCCTTCTATTGCTTCCAACTCAGCCATTTCCTTTTTTAATGCATAAGAATTCAGTATAAAAAGCTCTGTTCCTTCTTTATATTTCTTTTTTAATTCTTCGTAAGATTTATTGAACATTTTTCTTGCATTTTCATATTCTTTAAACCCTATAAACACCCTGCCAAGATTCAGGTATATTGCAGCCAGCTCTTCCTCAGTACAATCTACTTCACCATTAAGGTCCATTATGAGTATGCTATCCAATATATATTTAGCTTCAAAATATTTCCATTGATATATCAAAGCTTCTGCCTTGTAAATATCCAATTTGACACGGTATTTTTCTACATAAGGCCCGGGAATAACTTGCAAAGCTTTATTGACAGCATCAATTGCTTCAAGAGGTCTTTTAGACCGTATCAACATTTCAGCCAAGTTATACCAGCTAATAAAATCCCTTTCATATATCCCCATGCTCTCTTTAAGATTGTTGATGATTTCTCTATAGTAAAGGTAATACACATCATCTGCCGGCACAAGCCCGTCATCGACCCATCTTAAAAGCAATGGCGGTACAAATATATCCTTTTGGTCGGCATCTTTCCTTGTTAAAACAATTTCAGGCTTATTCTCATTATCTGTTCCCTGAAGATTAACTATATCCATTTCATCATACTGCATACTGCTCACTTTTTTGGGCATACCGTCTTTAAAGGAAATTATGTTTAAAACACATCCAACCTCAAAACCTAAATTCCACCCCAATAAAAGTTCAGCTACTTTATCGTCATTTATGTCAATAAATTTAGCCCAATCAAGACTTAAAACATTTACCGAATTTCTTTCATGCCAAATTTCCCGCCATTCATTATTCTCCTTCTTTAATACAATAGCTCCGGACGCACTGCTCAATTCGTAACCTTTATAGGTAATAAGAATCTCATATTGACCGTCCCCTTCAATATCAGCCAACTGCACAGCATCCGAACCGCTTGGATGAATAGGATATAAAAACTTCGTATCTTCCGGCAGAAAATTCTTTGCAATCAACTTTATATCTTCATTATTTCCTTTTGAACTTTGCGAATAATTTGGCGGTTTAATTAAACTTCTTGTAGGTGGCAGCGAATTACATCCGGTTATCATAGATATAATAAAAATACAAATTATTATTCTAACCCACTTCAATCTCATACTATTTCCCCATTTCACGCCTTTTTGATTTTTTCAAGCTATAATCTATTTTCAATTATGCATTAATAAAAGTTACTAAATAATAGAAATCAAACTGTAGCCAACGGTAAAAATATATCTACCTTTGTACCTTCCCCCAATATACTGCTTATTTCAAGTCTTCCGTTATGTAACCGTATTATTTCATCACATATGGCAAGACCCAGTCCACTACCTGAAAAGGATGTACTACCTTTATAGAATCTTTCTTTTACCCTGTTTAGCTCGTCTTCGGGTATACCCCTACCGGTATCTTCAATGCTAATTAATATTTCTTCTTTTTTCAATTGCGCCGATATTTTTATTTGTCCGCCATCCTGCGTGTATTTTAGTGAATTGTCAAGAATATTTATCATTACCTGCTTTAACCTATTTCTGTCTGCTTTGATTAAAGCGAAATCATTTTCCAACTCCAACTTAAGCGTTATACCCTGCCTTTGGGCTCTCGGATTCATCTGGTTCCTTATTTCACAAAGAAATTCACTTACCTTAACATCTTCAATTCTTAAAGAAGTAGTTTTTGCTGCAAGCTTAGAAAAATCAAGCAGTTCATTTACTAAAAGTACCAACCGGTCAGTCTCGTTTTCAATAATTTTAAGTCCTTCCCGTATCTCACCCATATCTTCAAAGTCGCTTGAATTTAGAGTTGAAGCCCAGCCCTTTATTGATGTGAGAGGAGTGCGCAGTTCGTGAGAAATGGATGCAATAAAATCGTCCTTGAGCTTTTGGTGATGTGATAATTCTTGAGCCATATAATTGAGTGTATCTGCCAGCTTTCCCACTTCATCATCGTATCTTTTCGGTACACAAACCTCTAATTTTCCAAGGGCTATTTCCTCGGCAGCATTTGTTATTTCTTTTACCGGCTTTATTATTGTGGCAGAAAGGAAAATACTAACGGCAAGTACAATTACTACAACTACAACTCCAATTATTACAAAAAACAATACCATTTTTAAGATTATATTGTCTATTTCTATAAGGGTTGAAGTCAATCGGACAATTCCAATAAACTTATCACCAACAATTATAGGCTGTGATATGGAAAGTACGCGTTCTGAAGTTAAATTAAGCTCCCCTATCCACTTCGACGTATTTTTGCTCTTTAAGGCATTTATTACATCAGAATAATCTACTTTTGTTCCCAATGAGCAACTATCTTCCGAATCCGCAAGAATGTAACCTGCACTATCGATTATCTGGACCTGAGCATAGGTATTTACCAAGATGTTATCCAGCAACTTTTTGGCATTCTTGTCCAAGTTCTCTATGTTAGTATAATTACTGTATGAATTTGCTGCAAACTCTGCTTGCTCACTTAAGATTGTTTCTACATCTCCATAATAATATTGCCTTAATAAAAACACGAGAATACCGGTAAAAATGGTGACCGTTAGGAGAATAATCATAAGATAACTTCCAACCAACCTTCCTCTGACACTTTTCAATTTAGTCACCCTTTCTCCACAAGTACCCTCGTCCCCATAATGTTTCTATGTATTTAGGATTTGAAGGATTATCTTCTATTTTTTCTCTCAATCGTCTTACGTGGACATCCACAGTTTTCGGATCACCAACAAAGTCTTCACCCCAAACAAGGTTTAAAATTTCATCCCGGGTTAACGCCTTATTTATATTGTTTATAAAAACCTTCATCAAACAAAATTCTCTTGGTGTTAGGTCTAGAAGTACATCGTTTTTATATATACTTTGTGCTTGCAGATCAAACCTAAAAGGACCTACGCAAATTTCATTTTCCTGAGTTTTTTTGTTTACCCTTCTTAGAATTGCCTTGATTCTAGCTATAAGTTCCATGGGATTAAAAGGTTTGATTATGTAATCATCGGCACCCAACTCAAGTCCTTTGACTTTATCAAGGTCTTGTCCTAACGCCGTAAGCATTATTATCGACACTTCCGGGCAAGAACCGGATATTTCTTTACAGATCTGAAATCCGTCTATATCCGGAAGCCTTACATCCAATAAAACCAAGTCCGGCTTCTCAAGCTTAACAAGCCTTAGCGCTTCATATCCTCTTTCAGCTTCTAAAACCTCAAAATCATTTCTTTTAAGGTTTGTAACAATGAAGCTTCTTATAGGCCGCTCATCTTCTACAACTAATATTCTAGCCCCCATAACAATACTTCCTTTCCCCTTAAAAACAATGATTTAATAACCAAATATAAAATCAAAGTTGGCTTTGGAAAAATAAATTTTTTATATATTAAACATTATTTTTGAATACAAGTATAATATTAAAAAAGTGGAAAAACAAGTTATTATTTATTAAAGTCAAAAGATAATTTAATTTCGAAAATCATATTTTGATAGCTTTCCCTTTAGGTAGCTATATTCTGATATTAAGGCTAAATACTTTATTTTTTAAAATTTTAGAGGATTTTACTTCAGTTTGTAGAATATAACTATAAAATGTATAACTTCAAAGTTTTTGCATTCACTGTGGCAATACATTTTATAGTTTTATTATTAAACCCCAAATAAAACAGATAGTCGCTAGTTAATATAAATTTCATTCTCGTAAAAATAAATTAATATTTGGCATTATCCATTTATAAATAGAAATATAATTTGCAGTATAAACATCTTATTCAGCTGTCATTACCGTTTATTTTACTAATATTTATTTAAGTCCTATCAATCATGGCAATAAATTATCCAGTGCAATAAACAGGATAAGGGGGAATAATAATGTTAAAAAAGAAGAAAAATAAAAGCATTTATAAAATCCCTGTTCTCCCTGGCGATTCCATTTTTGCGCCAGCTGCCAGAGATGTGTATAGAAAGGCCAAAGTTTTAGATTCACAGATAAAAGACAATCATCAATTTTTTAGAATACAGTTTGAATCTACCGGAACTACCCACTATGTCTCAGCAGAATTATGCTATCGAGTTTTAAAAGGAATAATTGTTCCATTAGAGAAGCCTACAAATATGAAACAGAAATTTTGTATATGGTTGGTTAGAAAATTCGGACTTATTGAAGTATAATTTATATATTTCTCCCAAAATACTAATAGGCACATCCCGCTTAGGATGTGCCTATCATCTATACTAACTAGGCAAATACCACTTCCACATTGTGTTCCTTGTTGTCATTAAACAATGGAACAAGATTGCCTTCAATCTCTTTGCCGTCAACGGAAATCTTTACATTTCCGTCAGCACTGCGGTAGAATCCTTTCGGCTTCTTTATCGTTATATTATAAACAGCCTTGCCTGTATTGACGCTGTATGAAGTAGTCTGCTCCTCTTCCCTGATTATAGGATCAATTATCAAACCTTTGGTTGTATATTCCACACCAAAAGCACTCATCAGAGTTAATGTGAGCCATGTAGAGGTACCGCTCAGCATAGGACCGATATTCTCCCCAGTTTCACTATTGTTATACTGTGTACAGAACCTTGGATTTCCGGCCTTTTCAAATGGATTGGACATGGTTCTGAACGGTGCAACCAAGTCCACCATCCAATATCCTGTATTAGCAAGTCTTGCAGCCAGCTCCTTGTTTTTAACTGTCTTAGCAGCCTTAAACATAGCAGCTGTAGCCATCATTGTAGCATGTTTGAATACTCCTCCGTTTTCCCTGTCACCGGGGAAATAATGGCCTGTAGCCGTATCGTTTGCCACTCTGCCAAGGTCTGTTGGTGTAACAAGTTTAATTCCATAAGGGGTTTTTAAGTATTTATCCATTACGTCAAGCATAATACCAATCTGTTCTTCACTGGCACAATCGGAAAGAATGGACCAGCTGAAGGAGTTTAGGAAGTATGATCCGTCAATTTCAGGGTCTGCCGATAAATTGTCTCCCTTAGCACCAAGGTATGTATACTTGCCGTCCTTAAATCTATTGAACAATACCCTTGCAAAGAAGTCTTCCTTCCATGCGTACTTCTGTATGTTGTCAAACAACTTGGAAGCCATGTTTTCCAGTTGTGCTTTATACTCGGCGTCGCCTTTTTCGGCTGAAAGCTGAATCATTTCGTCAATTGCGACTTTCAGCAAGAAGGCATTCATAACACTTTCGGAATAGTCACTTTCAAAAGGCTCATCCTTCTTTCCGCTTTTTGCAATCTGCTCTTTATAAAGCTTTTCTTTAGTAATACCGTCTATGAAATCATTGTCAAGCTTCAAGCAGTCATTCCAGTCAGCATTGTCAAGAAGAGGCATACCGTGTTTTCCAACGGAAATTTGTGCCGAATATTTTATAAGTGCCTTAATTGTTTCATATACAGGTCTTTTCGCCACAGGATTTGTTCCTGCCACTTCAACTTCCTCATCTAAGAATTTTATATCTCCTGTCAAGCTGATATAACGGTATACTGCCTGTACAAACCAAAGGGCATCATCGGACCACTTACCCGGTTCCTTACCTACCCAGAAGAAATTGTGGTAAGCATATCCGAACTCGAATATCATTGAGCACCATTCTTTAAGGAGCTGTTTTACGAAGTCGCCTTCTCCCATACTTACAAAATAGTACATGGAAGCATATAAATCCTGTATTTCTCTAAAGCCTATTTCCCTATAGCCTTTCTGGGTCTGGCAGAAGGACCTCGATACAAAAGTCTGATAAAGTACCTGGAAAGGAAGGTTTTTATTGAAATAAGTATTGAATTCCTCATCTTCGGTTTTTAGCTGCATAAAGCTTGCGTATTTTTTGGAGAAATCAATTACCTGCAGCAGAGCACTTTCAACTTCTCCGGCTTTTGAGAATTTGTCAACGAGGTTGGAAACTTCCTTCTTAAATACTTCATCGTCAAAAGAAGGATTAACCTTGTTGGAGGAAAGCCCTGTGAAATTGTCAAATACCGCAGTCTTCTTTGCCTCCAACTTAACTTCAGCAGCTAATGCAAAGAAGCCGGGTCCTTTACGATAAAAATGGTTGCTGAGCTTACTGATATTTTCAGGATTCTCCAAAGTACCGTTCCCCACAAATTCGTTATAGTTAGCACAAAACTCCTTAGGGAATTGTACACTGTCGCCATTTCTAACTATCATTGTATGGAATCTCATATCTTCCCTAAAAGGTTCGGGATAATAGTCAGGAGTAATGGCAACTATCGAACCGTCATCTTTTCTCATTATGGATGACTGCATAATAACATTTGTGTAAAGAACATCCTCAAAGATGGCATGAGTTGCAGGAGTACCGAACATGCCTGTGTATACCAATTTTATATTTCTTTCTTTATCTGTTAAGTTTGTAATTTCAATCCTTTGTACTTCTGTTGCCAAAGGCAAACCTTCAATCTGAGGAAGTATAAATATAGTTCTCTTTATGGATAGACCGCATTTTGTCTTATATTCAATAATGGTATGGTTTTGTGAATGGGTACAAGTTGCACTTTCTATATTGCTGTCATTAGGGTCTGCCGAATAGAAAATCTTTTTATAATTCTCAACCAGATAGAACTGACGGTTTGCAGGGAATCCCCCTTCTTCCTGCCTCATATCCCAACGGGTTGCAAGCACTTGGGTTGCAGCATGGGATCTGAATGCTCCTCTACCGAACCTGTCCACAACACTCTTGGGAGTTGTTTGAAGAGCATGGTCAAAACCTATTCTATTTCCCATAAGAAGATTTACATAGAAATGAGGCCCGGGAGCCGGAGTACGTAAATCTATAACATGTTCACCCTTCTCATTTAAATGGCCTGCCCAGTTGCTCACATTTGAAAGAAGTGTCTCTATTTGCTGTTTTATTTCATCCGGCACTTCAACTCTTTGTACTTCCCCGCTAACACTCTTATGTACAGCAACACTTCCACCGCTTTGAATTTCTATCATTACGGAAGCACCGTTTTCTGCCTGGGTAAGGAGATATTCCGATACATCCCTGCTCTTTAAAAGCTGCAATACAGCAGGTACTTTAAAGGGCAATCCGGCAACTCCGATTACACTTTTAAAAGTTGTGTCTGTAAACAAGGCATCTACTTTTACATTCTCATTTAAACTCTTAAAACTATTTCTCAATACCGACTCAGGAGTTACTTTAACTCCCCTGGCAACTATCTTTTCCAACATGTAGACCCTCCTTTATTATCCGTGGTTATAAAACTAAAACCGCATAAGCGGTTTTAGTTTTCCCATCAATTGAACTCCAGAATAGTAAACCCTTCTGTTTTCTTTCCACTTACTCAAAAGTGGCAATCTTTAATTGAATTATCCCATTATAACTTCTACTTTATGTTCTTTTCCGTCATTAAATACAGGAAGGATGTTTCCATCAATTTCCTTGCCATCTACTGTAACTTTCTTAACACCTTTAGATACGTGGTCAGGATTTTTAACCTCTATAACATAAGTTGATCCTCTGAACAATCTTGAAACTGTGTAACCATCCCAATCTTTCGGAATGCATGGATCAACCTTCAATCCGTCATAATCCGGCTTAATACCTAAAATCCACTGGGAAATTGCTACAAAGTTCCATGCAGCAGTTCCCGTTAACCATGAGTTCTTTGCTTCTCCCATGCGTCTTGCATCTTTTCCGCCTATCATCTGTGCATAAACATAGGGTTCAGTTTTGTGAATATCACTGAATTCTTCTGTGTAAGCAGGAGCTATCTTTTTATAGTATTCAAAAGCCATGTCTCCTCTTCCTACAACAGTCTCTGCACAAATTATCCATGCGTTGTTATGGCAGAATATACCTGCATTTTCTTTATATCCCGGTGGATATGTGGAAATTTCACCGTATTCTATATAATATTTTGTAAAGGCAGGATTATTAAGTACTATTCCGTATGGAGTATCGAGATATTTCTTAACGGAATCCAATGCTTTTACTGCCTTTCCGTCGTCAACACCTACTCCGGCCATTACGCAGAAGCCCTGGGATTCTATAAATATCTTACCTTCTTCATTTTCCTTGCTTCCCACTTTTCTTCCGAAGTCATCATATGCTCTTAAGAACCATTCTCCATCATATCCGTGCTTGAGAATAGCTTCCTTCATATCTTCAATTGCTTTCTCTGCCTGCTTAGCTTCATCTTCAAAGCCCATGTATCTGCACAATTTAACATAGTCAGGACCGGTATACACAAACATGCCGGCAATCATGACTGATTCTGCAACCTTTCCATCCTTACTTGTAGTAGTCTGGAAGGATTCGTCCGGAGTACTTGAGAAACAGTTCAAGTTGAGACAGTCGTTCCAGTCAGCTCTTCCTATCAATGGCAATCCATGAGGTCCAAGATTGTTTGTTACATGGTGGAAAGAACGTCTTAAGTGTTCAAAGAAGGATGTTGCCTTGCTCATGTCATTGTCATAAGGTACCTGTTCATGAAGTATACTATAATCCCCGGTCTCTTTGATATATGCAGCCGCAGCAATAATCAACCACAATGGGTCATCATTGAAGTTTCCTCCGATTTCGTTGTTACCTCTCTTAGTGAGCGGCTGATATTGGTGATATGCTCCACCATCTTCAAGCTGTGTTGCTGCAAGGTCTAAAAGTCTTTCCCTTGCTCTTTCGGGTATTTGGTGAACAAATCCCAGCAAGTCCTGATTTGAATCTCTAAAGCCCATACCTCTTCCTATACCGGATTCAAAGTAGGACGCACTTCTTGACATATTGAAGGTAACCATACATTGATACTGGTTCCAGATATTTACCATGCGGTCGAGTTTTTCATCATGACTCTTTACAGTATATTGTGAAAGCAGAGAATTCCAGTATTCTTTAAACTCATTGAACGCCTTGTCCACATCTGCTACCGTTTTAAATTTATCAATCATTTCTTTGGCTTTCTTCTTGTTGATTACATTCTTTGCTTCCCACTTGTCATCTACATCGTTTTCAACATAACCCAATATGAATACCAGTTCCTTTGATTCTCCTGCCTTTAATTCGATATCCAAAGAGTGGGATGCTATCGGTGCCCATCCATCGGCAACGGAATTGCTTGATTTTCCTGCAACTACTGCTTTTGGTGCATCAAATCCGTTGTACAATCCTATAAAGCTATCTCTGTCACTATCAAATCCGGTAATAGGTGCATTTACCGAATAAAAGGCATAGTGATTTCTACGCTCTCTGTACTCTGTCTTATGATATATAACCGAGCCTTCTACTTCAACTTCCCCTGTACTGAAGTTTCTTTGGAAGTTGGTCATATCGTCTTGAGCATTCCACAAACACCATTCAATGAAGGAGAAGAGGGTAATTTTCTTAGTATCGGTTCCTTCATTCTTAATTATTACCTTTTGAACTTCCCCATTGTAATTTAGAGGAACAAAGAAAGTTACTTCAGCACTTATACCGTTTCTCTTGCCGGTTATCTTTGTATATCCAAGACCGTGTCTGCACTCATAGCTGTCAAGGTCTTTTTTAACCGGTGACCATCCCGGTGACCAGAAATCACCATTGTCATATATGTAGAAATAACGTCCGCCCATATCTATAGGTACATTATTGTATCTATATCTTGTTATACGTCTTAATCTGGCATCTCTATAGAATGCGTATCCTCCTGCTGTATTTGAAATAAGTGAGAAGAATTCCTGAGTTCCAAGATAGTTGATCCATGGATATGGAGTAGTAGGAGTTGTTATTACATACTCTTTGTTTAAGTCATCAAAATAACCGAATTTCATTTTGTAGCCCCCTTATATTTTTATACTTTATTTATTTGACTCTAAAACAGACTGTCTCTTTGTGCTTCAAAGAATTGGAATTTTACACAACTTTAATTGAAATTCTTTAAAACACCTTTATTTATCTGTCCTTCTTGGTGCACATGTATCCCTGTTAATGAATTTTGCGGGATATATAAAATTACTGAAGGTCTTTGTGCCCTGCTCTATATTGTTTATAAGTGCTTCTGTCGCCTGTGTAACCATATCATAAACCGGTACTTTTACTGTCGATAGTGCAGGTTTAACATGCGAAGCCATCGGTATGTCATCAAATCCTATAATCGATATATCCTCAGGCACTCTTATGCCTTCATCCATAAATACTTCCATGGCAGCAATGGCCATATCATCATTACACGCAAATAATGCAGTGGGAAGTTTTTTAGAATGGATAAGCCTCTTTACTTCGTCGTAGGTATTTTTCTTCAGAAACTCTCCCCTTAATATAAATTCAGGTTTTATAGCTATACCGTTTTCTTTGAGAACATATTCATAGGCCCTATAACGCTCTTTCCCGGAGTATGTCCCCATTCGGCCTGTAATAATTCCAATATCTCTGTGGCCTAGCTTAATTAAGTGATTGAGTGCTTCTACAGTTCCTTCAAAATCGGCAGAATTGACAACAATCACTCCGGAATTATTCAGCTTATTCTTCTCTATTTCCCCAACATCATAATCTACAATTCCTATCGGATACCCCATTCTGATAATTTTCTTGATTGTATCCGAATCTTTTTCATTTCCGACTAAAATTCCTCCGCTTATCCTTTTTTGCATAAAGGACTGGCTGATTTTAGTATAATCCTTGTTAGAATATATGGTATGCACTAGAACATAGTAACCGACTGTATTTGCCGCATCAACTACTGTATTGATAAAAGTGGAATAGTACGTACTTTGATAGATTTTACTTGGTCCATCGTTTTCAGATATGCTTATTACGAATAGTCCTATAGTGTTGTTGGATTTGCCTGCAAGTATTCGCGCGGAAGTATTAGGTTCATAATTGTATTCCTCAATAATTTTCAGAACCTTTGCCCGGGTTTCTTCAGGAACATTAGGATAGTTGTTGATAACTCTGGATACTGTACTCCTAGACACTCCTGCCAACCGAGCAATATCCTCACTCTTCATATCCACCCCCATGAACGCGCGTTTACTATATCATTATACATGGTAATATTTTATTATTCAAGGGGGCTTTTTCTTATTTTTTGTACTTTGATTCCATAATTCTTATACAGTTAAAATCGGCGAGGTTGTAATGTTAGGCAATTGATTTTGAGTTTTTCCATCTGTAAAATCGTCTATTCCCTCGATCATCTTGTTCCCTCAAAATCAAGCAATATAAATAAGCGATTCGCGCTGTTAATTATTTTTTATTGCTAAATGCCATGTAAGAATACTGTCCGGGATTGCAAAATAAAGTTTACCAAAGTTTATTTATTAAGTATTTTTATAAGTTCATCAATTTCAATAATTCCATCATCCATCTTACATTGATAAAGGTCAAAAAGTTAGAAAAGATATCTTATTTGTAGAATTTTATTATTGGCGAAATGATTTTTTACCGGATAATTCATGTGACGATCTTGCACCATAGTCCTTAAATATATCATCAAATTTTGTAGTTATGCCATATATTGAACTTTTTATACAATAATGTTATCATACTATTATCAATGGTTCTTTATAGTTAACAATTTATACAATACTTACTTTCTATCCAATAATCAATAATAATAAACTCAATATTATACTTCATGCAAACTCCTTTCTCTAATTGATTAATGAAATTTGTCTTAGGAGGATAATAATGAGTATTTATTTTCATATACCCAGTTTTGCTGAAAATTTCGAACTGAATATACTCCTTTATGAAGTAATGCAAGCAAAACCCGAATATTTCTATGATGATGTAAAAATAGGGTCAGTTTATGGTTCCTTTCCATCCTCATTGTGGAATGGCGGTCGTACTTTCCAAGGTAAAATGGACCGCAATTTTATGAAAGAAATAATAAGACAGTTCAATCAACGCGGCATACCTATTCGCTTTACATTTAGCAATCCTCACATTAGGGAAGAGCATTTAAATGATTCTTACTGTAATATGTGTCTCAAGATAGCAAACAACGGAATGAATGAAGTTATAGTGGTTTCTCCTGTATTGGAAGCATATATTAGAGAAAAATATCCGGAATTTAAAATAATAAGTTCCACATGTAAGCAAATTAGAGATTTGGATACTTTAAAGAAAGAATTGGAACAGGATTACAGCCTTGTAGTATTGGACTACAACTGGAACAACAGATTTGAAAAACTTGAAGAAATCCCTTCAAAAGAGCGCTGTGAACTTCTTATAAATCCCTGCTGCATACCCAACTGTCCGCGCAGAAAAGAACATTATGATTATATCGGCAGATATCATATTGCTCTTTCTGAGCATTTAAAAAAGCATCCAAATAGACCTTTTGAATATGAACCTTTTTATTGCGAACATATAACCCCTTATTTTTACCAAACAACCAAGCACCGTACACACATTACTCCAAAAGATATATATGAAAAATATGTACCTATGGGCTTCAGAAATTTCAAAATTGAAGGGCGTTCTCTTCCCTATTTCAGTGTTCTGGAAAGTTATATCTATTACTTAGTTAAGCCGGAATACAAGGATGAAGCACGCCTGTTTATGCTATTAAGCAAAATACAAGTTGTAAAAGGCTAAGTATAAAATCATTGATTTTAATGGAAGTGGTAGAAAAATCCCAACATTCTTTTTTAAGTTTTTAATAAAATTTATAACGACATAGGCAATAATTTATGCTTGCAATCTAATGTAGTGAATACTCCTTCTCGGCCAAATATACCAAGAAGGAGTATTTTATGTTTTTGCTCCTTTGAGTTTTATCCTATTAAAAAATGCTTGTCATTCTAATCGTAAAATAATACAATAAGAAAAGAAAATAAAAAAGGTTCGCCTTTTAAAGATTGATCTTTGTACAAATCAATTTCCAGGTTTAACAACTTTTCATGCCAACCGACAGTTTTTCATCAAGATTACAAGGAATTGCATCAATAAGTGTGGAATTAAAAAGCTGAAATATAGTTGGATTTATTTTTAACATGGTAGTATCTATTATTAGACCATATTTTTTTATTATTGCGATGAAAATATGCAATGAAAAAATAAGTTATTTGGAATAACGTGATGTAAATTTTAAAATCACAAAAACAAATAAAAGAAAGGTGCTAGAAATGGATATAAGAGAAGCAGAGATCGCTGCAAATGAAATTCCGGAAGGAACTCAGATTTTATTTGCTGAATTTCCCGAAGGAGAAAGGTATTACTCATGTACTTATCTTCATGATGTAGTTTACGCTAAGTATGGCGACATTGAAAGGAAATTGCAAATAATAAAACCATGGCAGGACGGAGAGAAATTTCCTCTTATAGTTTATATACAAGGTTCTGCATGGGGAGCACAAGATTTGTATTCTGCTATTCCAAACCTATCCCATATTGCTGCAAAGGGATATATAATAGCAAGTGTTGAAATCAGAAACACCAATATCGCAAAATTTCCTGCAGCTTTAGAAGATGTCAAGTGTGCCATCAGATTTATGCGAGAAAACGCAGACACCTATGGAATTGATCCAAATAATGTTGCCGTATGGGGCGACTCCTCCGGTGGACATCTTGCATTAATGACCGGACTTACATCGGGTGAGTATAACAACGGACTTTACAAAGACCAATCCGATGAAGTATCTGCAGTTGTAGATTACTACGGGGTTTCAAATTTACTGACATTAGGCAAATACAATGACACTTTTGACCATGATTCCGCGGATTGCCCGGAAGCTTTGTTTATAGGAGGAAAAATTAAGGATAATATTGAATTGGCAAAGAAGGCAAGTCCTTTTTACATGGATCTAGGTAAAAAACTTCCCCCTTTCCTTATTATACATGGGGATGAGGATAATCTTGTCCACATCAATCAGAGTATTGAGATGTTTAAGGCACTGAAGGAACACAATCAAAAGGTTTTCTTTTATAAGGTTATCGGTGCCGGGCATGGTCCAGGTATATGGAGCCCCCAGGTTCTTAATTTAACGGAAAAATTTTTGGCTTCCTATTTAAAACGCCCTAATGTAAAATGATTTCATTTATAGATGCTATATAGTAAGTATGGAAATGCATTAGCGATATAATAAATGGAGGAGTGGTACCATGAATTTCGAAGAAGTATTGACAATAAACGTTAAAATCGAAAGTGCATGTGACTTAAAAAATGACAACGGAGATTCTGCTGTAATGATTTTGTTTACAGGCGATGCCACAGGCAAATACTTTGAAGGAAAGATCCTTCCCGGTGGAGTAGATACCCAAATTATTGGAAAGTCCGGCAGCAGACATACTTTATCGGCAAGATATATGCTTGAGGGCAAGGACCATACCGGAGAAAACTGTAGAATATTCATAGAGAACAACGGCAATTTTGGCAATGCCCCCGAGGGTGTCCTGTTTAGAACATATCCCAAAATAATTACAGACAGTAGCGCTTTGGATTTTTTAAATCGTGCTTTACTAGTGGGTGAAGGCTATCCTGCAGAAAACGGAGTAATAATTAAAATATTCCGTGCAATATAGAGGCATTTTTATCAAATACATAGATAATATTTTTCCATCCCCACCTTTTAATCAAGGATGGTTTCTCAAATTATAGTCTTAAGTAGTAGTGTAAAGCTGGCGGCTTAAAATTGTTGAGATTTTATTCTTTGAAAATAAAGCCACGATATGGTTTTCTACTATGTTAGATCAAATAAAAGTAGAGGAAATCATATCGTGGCTACAAAAGATATACTGCTACTAATCGAAGAAATCTTAAAGCATTATGTACAGTTAAAAGATGGCGATTTCATGAGAGAGCTTTGGCATTAAGCCAAAATAATTATTTGTCATTATCATGGCACACCATATCAATTACAATAACTAAAGCCAATACCAAAACTTGGTCCTCCTCGTCATCTACCTCAACACCATAGGTATCTGTAAGGGAAAAGAATTTTTTCGAAACCTGCCCAATCAGCTTCCTATCATTGAATATTCTGAATTCATGGGCAATAATATTTCCTTCAACATAATAATTAGCGTTATTACTTAGAATTTCGAAATCATTCTTAAACAGTGTAAACTTTTTCTTTATAGTGGCAATCCTTTCACCATTAATATAGATATTATACTGGGGCATAAGCTTAAAAAGCTGTTGTTCAATATAACAAACTTCATTTTCATTAAGATCAAAAATTCTAAGTTTATTTCCAAAGGATAAAAGTCGGCTTTTTACAAAAAATACATCTCTATCCATTTCATCTTTTATTGTAAACTTATCACCCAATGAAAATATCTTTTGCCTGATTTTATACTGCATAGTTATTCACCTCCAATTTCTACTAATGGAATTAAAAATTTTGAATTAATAATATTCGATATTAAGTAGGGAAAATACCTTCTTATTGAGAAAATAATATAACATTTTAAATATTTACTTTCAACTCTTTTCAAAAATTAAGTTCCTTTAATTTTGTGTATTTAATTTATAAATATTCTTGCGACTTTAAGCTAAGCCAGTTTCGATTTTTCAGTCATTAACTCTGCTTACTTATGATATAATAAAAACTGGATGTAATACCCAGTAAATAGTCTAACCGCATTAACATAGATGTACTAAAATTCAAGGAGGCTTAATTAATGTCAAACATTGTCGTCGTTTACAGATCCAAATACGGAAGTACTGAAAAATATGCAAAATGGATTGCAGAAGAATTATCTGCCGATATTTATAAATCCAATCAGATAAAACCGGACAAACTGGAAAAGTACTCTACTATTATATATTGCGGTGGACTTTATGTCGGTGGCATACTTGGTTTTTCGCTGATAAAGAAAAACTATTCAAAACTTTGTAACAAAAAACTAATTATAGTGGCAGTTGGTGCTACCCTTAAAGATAAGGACGCAATGGAAGAACTTAAAAATAGAAACTTAACTCCCGAAATGAAAAACAAGGTACACTTCTTTCTCTTGAGAGGCGGTTTAAATTATAAAAAAATGAATGCTTTAGACCGCTTCTTAATGTACATGCTGTATAAATCTATTAAGAAAAAAGACCCGGAAAAACTTGATAACGATTCTAAAGGAATTTTAGCCACCTACGGAAAAACAGTCGATTTCACCAACAAAAAAACAATTGCTCCTATAATCGACATTGCAAAAAGTTAGCAAACCGTATAGTGGACGGTACAGTTAATTATCCTTTCTCTCATATGTAAAGCATAAGTTTTTTAGAAAAGCATAGACACTACTGTAGCGTTTTTGGTAAAATTATATTATTAACACTTACAATTGTTTATTAAGTTGTTTAGGGAAGAGTAAAAGTGAAAACGAAAATCTTAAATAAAAAGACAGTTCTATCGGTTATAAGCTTATTAGTTATTAGTGCTTTAGGAAGTAGTGTTATTTTATTCGCACAGCATAAAGACAAAGAACAGCAATTTATTTTGGAAATGCAAAGCGAAGAAGATGAGTACCGAAAAGTCTTTGACACAAAGCTTCAAGAGCTTATTGATTATTGCAGGAATGACCCTAAAATTGGGTTCAGCAGCTACAACGGTCATCTTCTTGAAACAGAAAAATATAAAGAAATAGAACATCTCGGAATAGAATATTTACCGTATATGATAGACCACATAGAAAAGAATCCTGATAGATATGCAGATGCTTTAATTGTTGCAGTTCAAAAAATTGCAAAAACTTATATTAATGAAGGCTATAATAGTCCTAATGAATGGATAGTTTTATGGAATGATTATGTAAAATCAATACCCCAAAAGGTTAGTGAAATAAAAAAGGAAATGAAAAAAAATAAAAGTAAAAAAGCTGATCTAGTTCAGTTTGGAGTTCTAGCCATTCCGCTTATCCTGGAAGACGTAAAAGCTGGAAATGAGGAAATGGCAGATGTAGTAAGAACAATTTTATCTTCCGATCTCATTGTCCCGGATGAAGAAATTCCGGAGAACCTAAAAGATAAAAGTATATTGAAATCTTGGGTAGATGATACAGTGCCAAAAGATAATGATAAAGAAAAATGGAATGCATGGATTGCTGAAAATAAAGGAACGTATATGAAAATAAAAGAAAGAGTCTTGAAAGTAAAGTGATATGTATTAGAATAGAGAGCTAGAAAGCTCTCTATTCTATCTTATAGATATAATTTCAAGTTCATTACATTCCTAGATATAATTTCAAGTTCATTACATTCCCTAAAGATTGTATGAAATTTTCCTTCAATTTTACTAAATCATCGATCTGTCCGAAAATCTTTTCTCATCTTCTACGGTTACGTTGCTTAGCTAAAATCTTGGAAATATCCGAATCTGTTTCATTCTTCTTTGAAACCTGTTTTATCGTATCCTTCTTAGCAACCTTTTTGTCATTGTCCTCCTTTACTTGAACAACAGGTTTTTGAACTTTCTCCTCAACCTTTTCAGTCTTTAGCTGTTTAGCAACACTCTTTCTTTCCCTTTTAAACTGCTTTGCCAGCAAACCTGCCACAGCTTCACTTTTGTTGGCAATTTTGCTTATTACAGGTTCTAGCTTTTCAAAAGGTATATTTAGTCTTCTAAAAGCAATATCCAACATAAGGAGAATTATTATCAAAGTCAACAGAGGATTAGTCATATCGTTTATAGCCACAGTTTGCTTAAGTTGACCTGAGAAAACCTCTTCAGGTTTGCTTAAAACCCTGCCTCCGCCTTCTATAGCAAGCTTCTCCAAAAGATTTTCCTCACTCTTGCCAATTCTATCATATTCCGGGGAATAGGGAATTATTATACCGGAACTTATACTCTTTACCGTTTCACCGTTACTGTTGACACTTACGTTGGCTATATATACACCGGTTTCATCGCCTGAAAAACTACCCCTGTAAACTCCAGGTGATATGGGCTCTAGTTTTACCGACTCTTCTTTTCCGTCAGGACTAACTATTGTAGCTTCCACCGTTTCATTTTCCAGTCTTTCATCGGCAGGCAAGATCAATTCCAAATTCCCTTTACCTTTTACAATTCCACCGGTGATACTGTAATCATCCTTGACCTTCTTTTGAAGGAGCCAGGAAATAAGGTTCTTCCAAAACCTTGGAGACTGCTGCCACTGCATCCAGCTTGAAGTCCACATTCCTTTAGCATCGGAAGTCCATGCCGCTGTCCTTCCCAAGCCATACTGCCAAGTGGCAAGTATGGGATCATCCTGATCGCTTGAAAATATTACCCTTGCTGTACTTTTCGCTGTTGTACCCACATAACCATCTAGCGAAGGTATGGAATCTATTTCACTAAGTATGGGTGAGTAAGCTGTAAGCTTTGGTGTAAAAGTTCTGTTGTTTAAATACGATTTTCCTGCAAGAAAAGTCTCCTTGGCAAATATTTTAGGTATATCGGTAAATTCATCGGTGGCATAAAACCTTCCGCTTCCCCCAGCGGCTAGAGCTTTAAGAAGCAGAGTATCTGCCTCACTTCCAACGGCAACGGTGGAAAGAGTAATTTTAGCTTCCCTTATTTTCTCTATCAGCTCGCTGTAACCTGTTCTTTCCGCCTGACCGTCGGTCAGAAGTATGATATGTTTTAGTTTGGTATCGGCATCCTTCAATGAAAGATATGCCTCCTCAAGCGCAGGTAAAATACTGGTTCCTCCGCCAGCTCTTATTGTTCCTATATCATCCTGTATAGATTTTAAATTATCGGCTTTTTTAGTTTTTACCACCCACTTATAGGCACTGTCAAAGGCTATAACACCTATCATGTCATTACTTTTTAATGCCTCGCTGGCACGTATGGCTGCCTCCTTTGCCAATTCCACCTTGGATACTCCATACTGACCCTCTTCCATACTCCCGGATTTATCTATTACCAATAATAATCCCAGGTTTGGGTCCTCTTCCTTTGTTTTAATATCCATATTTACCGGGAGTACCTTTTCAAGCACCGTCTTATAATATCCACCGAGTGCATAACTGTCGCTTCCTCCGGTTACTAAAAGCCCTTTTCCCAAATGCCTTATGCAAATCTCAAGGTTGTCTAAAAACCTATCGTCCAGCTTTTCAGCCGATACATTGGATATAATAAATCCATCATATTTTTGAAGTTCCTCAATGTTCAACGGAACGTTTTCCGGCCTAATTATTTGAACCGCAGCTTCAGTTTCCATTATTTTTGCCAGCTCCGTTCCACCTTCGTCCCTGTCATGGATCACCAGTATTCTGGCTTTGTCTTCAATGTAACTAAAAGAGGACATCTTGTTATTTTGGCTCAAAGTATCATCCTCTGCCTCAATCTCAGCGGAATAAGTTACAACCCCACCTTTTTCCGCCACATCCGAGAATACAAAGTTATTGTCTCCTTTTTGGATATCAATACTTATTTCGTTTGCCAATTCCCTGTCCTTGTAAAGCTTCAATTTTCCTGTAGTCTTTACATTGCTGCTTATCTTTACTGATACTTCAAACTTGTCATTAAGTCTTAAAGTCTCCGGAACATCAATCTTCTTTATTAGCACCTCGTCTCCAATTTCATTGCCGACAGGATAAACATCGAGGCTTATGCCCTGCCCAACCAAAGCTTTAACTGCTTTTTGAGCATCCCCTGCATTCTCCTCTCCATCACTTATCAATACAATTCTTTTTCTGTCCTCTGCCGGAATTAGTGCCGCAGCATTCTTTAAAGCTTGCTCAATATCGGTAAACCTGCCGTTTATCTCTGTCTGGATTGAAGTGAAGTTTACATTTTCCGAAGGTATAGCTTCCACTGCTGTATTAGTCCCAAAATTAACAACGGCAACCTTATCGGAAGGCTTTTTACTCTTTATAGCATCTCTTATAAAGTCTTCCGCTGCTTTTTTTGAATTTACGGCACTGTCGGAACTATCCACCACAAAAACCGTAGTGGTATTATCCGAAGTCTTTTTCAATCCAAACCCTGAAATACACAGTATGAGCAGTATGACAACAGTAATCCTTAAAGCAACAATTAAACGCCTTCTCCAGGTTGGAAGCCTAAATAAACGCTTTGCTCTAAAAAGTACAAAAGCAACAATTATAGGTATTAGCAGCAATAACAAAGGATAATTGAATCTAAACACCATTTGTGTAAACCCACCATTCTATCAGTAAAACTATTACTATTAGCCACAATAATATAGGCTGAAGGTTCATCCCTGTATTTACAGGCTTTTGATCCGACTCAGTCTGAGACTGGTTCTTAACACTGTCATTGTTAATATCTTCACTTTGAATAAGATTTGATTCGCTCTGGGAAGGAACATTTACCGTAAAATAAAATTTCTGTTCACCCTCAATGTTTTTCTGTATCAAAGTATACAACCCCGGTTCATCGGTTTTGTCAAAAAGCTTTACCGGAAACGGCGGTGCTATCTGTATCTTTTCCCCTGAAGGTGTTTCGACAAAGGCCTCCTGTGTATTCAGCCCGATATTAAACTCAATTCCTTCACCGGAATAGACATTTTGAGCATTATTCACGGATTCAGGCAGCAGCCAGTCGAAAGAATTGGCCATAACAATAGGGAATGCAGGCGTAAGAGGAAGATCACTGTTATGAACGTCAAATCCGAATACTATAACCCTTCTATTGTTATATATTCCGCTAAAGGCTGCACAACCGCCATTAACCTCTAAAATATCCCTGCCCCAGGTCGGCACTTTCAAAGTCTTTGTCTCTCCTATGGAAAATTCAAATCCATCCACATACCGGAATATACCTTCGTCCATTTCTTTGATCACAGGATATTCAACCGAATCAATTATATCAAACAATTCATTCTCATTAGGATTAAACACCATTATATTTCCGTCATCAGGTATTCTCTTGGGTAAAAAACCGTCAAAAATATATAAGTCATAGCCTTTCCATTCATCACTGCTCTCATATCCGGTTTTGTACAATTCAATCCCGTTGTACAAGCCGGCAACTTTTTCGATAAAAACATTACCTTCCGTTACAAGCAATACTTTATTTTTCTTTGAATCGTTTACCGCGTTCCAAGCCCTGTTATCCATAGCCAAAGAATCTTCAACGTCAATTCTTGTCTCTATAAGAGACACATCGGGCGATATCCCGTTCCAATATACGTTTACCGTTTCACCCTTTTTGATATCCACATTTTTTGCGTCAAAAACATTTTTATCCACATACAAACTCACAGGAACGGTAGCATCCCGGGCAGTATAATTTGAAATCCTGCTAAGCACCGTAATGCCCTTTTCGGTTTTTGTATGAGACATCATGGTTACAGCAAAGTTGTCTCCGTTGTTGGAAACCTTTGAAAACTCAACATCCACACCGGGTATATTTATAGAACTGTCGCCAAATACAACCACCCTTGTCTGAGGATTCTGCTTTACAATAGACGATATTAAGCTCTCGGCCTCCTCTGTGTTAGAAGTGCTATTCGAGGCTTTAAGCTTGCTCAGTTTATCAAGAAGCCGTGCTTTGTCACTACTTAAGTTTTCCTCAATATTTACATTCTTCCCCATGCTTATAAGTGTAACTGCCGTTCCCGGTTTTAAATTGTTTATAAGTTTACTTGCTCTGTTTTTTGCCTCTTCAATTCTGCTTTCCCCTACATCGGTGGCTTTCATGCTCAAAGATGTATCTATGACAACAACTACGTGAGGGACATCGCTTCCCACCGCATTTAAAAATGGCCTTGCCAGAGCAAAAACCAACAAAAGTGCAGCAGTGATTTGAAGAATCATAAGTAGGTTCTTTTTTAATTTCTGCCAAGGTGCATTGGCCTCTAAATCCTTTAATACCTCTTCCCACAAAAAAAGGCTGGACACAGTATAATCTTTGTGTTTCTGCTTTAAAAGGTAAAGTATAATAATTATGGGAACAGTGATAAGACCTAGAAATGCCCAAGGCGCATAAAAGGTCATATACTGCTCACCACCCTTCTAACCATCTTCTCAATAGGTAATGAACTCTCCATAAATATATAGTTTACTCCCCGGCTTTTGCATATCTCCTCAATATTGGTTATAAATCTTTTATATACCTTTTTGTAGCTTTTTATGAGGTCCGGGGATGACGTAACATCCCTAAATTCACCCGATTCAATATCAATAAGTCTCAAACTCATGCCAATTTCAGGCTCAACCTCCTGTGGAGCCAATACATGGCATATATATACCTCTTGTTTTTTAAACTGAAGATAATTTATCATATCTAAAAGGTTACCCTTGGTAAAAAGATCGGAAATCACTATTGATATACCCCTGCCGCTTTTTAAATTAAACTTTGCAACAGTATTGTATATGTCCGTTGTCCCCGAATACTCCAGGTTCTCTAAAAGGCTTAATATCTGACTGAAGGAATTCTTTCCCCTTAAATCCGGTTTATATTTATCTACTGCATTATTCATGCACACCAAAGATACCCTGTCGTAACCGGAAAGGCTTATATAACTGAGGGCTGCCGCCAACCTTCTGGACGCAATGCTTTTATTGGGCTCACCCCAATCCATTGATTTACTGTTGTCCAAAAAAATATGGACAGGGGCTTCCCGTTCTTCCATAAACAGTTTAATGAAGAGCTTTTCAAACCTGCCATAGGCATTCCAGTCAATCCTCTTAAAATCATCTCCAATGGAATACTCCCGGTAGTCGGAAAACTCCACAGAGCTACCCTTAGCCCGGGATTTTCTGTTACCGGAAGCACCGTCAACAAGAGTTATTTTAGAGGTTATGACCAATTGTTCAAGTTTCTTTAAAAAATCACTATCAAATAGTTGGCTTTTCAACTTAATTTTCACCTTTCTACTTAATGCCCAATACTATTTATTATCTCTGTAATAACATTATCAGTGGTTATACCTTCCGACATTCCCTCAAAATTTAGGAAAAATCTGTGTCTTAGTGCGGGATAAGCAACATAGTTTATATCCTCAAAGGCAACATTGTATCTTCCCTCTAAAACCGCGCGGATTTTGGCCGTTGAAACTATTGCCTGTGCTCCTCTGGGGCTGGAACCGAAACGTACGTATTTTTTGGCTATGTCAGATCCATATTCGCTTTCCGGATGAGTAGCAAGCACCAACTTGACTGCATACTCCAACACAGGCTTGGCAATCGGTATTTCCCTTGTTATATGCCTTATAGTCAATATCTCTTCTGCTGTTGTAACCCTTTCCAACTGCTCATCCTCTTTGGACGTTGTCATGGATACTATATCCACCAGTTCCTCCAAAGAGGGGAAAGGTACATTTAACTTAAACAAAAATCTATCCATCTGAGCTTCGGGAAGGGGATAGGTTCCTTCCATCTCAATAGGGTTTTGAGTTGCCAGCACAAAAAAAGGCTGAGGAAGTGCATAAGTTGTATTACCGACAGTAACTGTCTTTTCCTGCATCGCTTCCAAAAGCGCACTTTGAGTTTTTGGTGTTGCCCTGTTTATCTCGTCAGCCAGCACAATATTACTGAAAATCGGTCCAGGCTGGAATTTAAAGCTTCCACCCTTATCATCGGACTTTGTAATAATATTGGTACCTACCACATCGGCCGGCATCAAATCCGGTGTAAACTGAATCCTTGAAAACTGAAGATCCATAACCTTTCCCAAAGTTTTAACCAGCGTTGTCTTACCTAAGCCCGGAACTCCTTCCAAAAGTACATTTCCACCGGCAAATATTGAAATTAACACCTGACGTATAAGATCCCTCTGCCCAACCATATGCTTGGCAACTTCCGTTTCTATTCTGGCTGCAGCATCTATAATGTTTTTAATATCTTTCTCGTTAACCTCCATTGCAAACCTCCTGTTTCAGGTAAAGTCCATTAGCATATCAAGCCAAACTTCTCTCTCTTTTACCTTAAATTAATTTATTAGTTTGTTTTATTCCAATATAGTAAAATAGTCCCTTACCATATCCTTCATCCCCGATGGAATCTGCGCCTCTGTAATTCCTGTCATCGCTTCATCCTTATACTCGCTATATACCTCACTATATGGAACTTTGCTGCTTTCTCCAAAGGGAATACTTTTCACATCATTCCACTGACTCTGTCCGCTCTCACTTTTAGTCCCATTAACCTGGGACGATGGTGAATCCCCTCCCAATCTATTAGGAGCATATATGGCTTCATACTTTTCTTCCTTTTTACCTCCGGGCCTTTTTACTCCACCGGACGACTCGCCTGCCTTATATCCTCCGCCGCTATTGGTTGACCCTTCTCCAGCTCCTCCACTGGCACTCTGACCGTTCTGGCTTCCTTGACCTCCTTGGCCGCCCTGACCGCTTTGGCTTCCCTGCCCTCCTTGATTGCTTTGGCCATTCTGCTCTCCTTGATCGCCTTGGCCGCTTTCACCGGCTTGGCCATTTTGTGAAGATTGGCCGCTGCTGCCAGCTTTACTCCCCGCCTGTCCTCCCGAACCGGCTTGTGAACCTTGCTGAGCAGCCCCGTTTTGACTTCCTCCCTGCTGTGTACTGCTTTGGGCTACACTCAAGTTAATACCTGCCTGCTTTGCTATAGCATATTTTGAGTTGTTCAATAATTCCATCAATTGATCAATTGCCGTGTTTTCACTCTGCTGCAAGGCACTTAAGCTTTCTGAACTATTTTCAACAGTTTTAGATAAATCAATTGAAAGAGTATCAAGATTATTTGAAGCAGAGTTTATATTTCCATCCTTTATAGCTTGAGAAAGTTCTGTAAGATCCTCTTTAAGTTTACTGTCGGTAATTTCCCCTGCCGCCTCTTCCACTTTTTCTGCAAGGTCCTTCAAATCTTCCTTATTTGCATCCTTTAATTTCTCCTTCATCTGCTCAATTGCTTTCCCTATTTTATCCGAATCTCCTTCTTTCAATGCTTCACCCAAGTCTTTCGATAAAGTATTGGCAGATAGTTTTTCCGATATTTTTTCCAGATCCTGCTTTATGGTGTTGTTTTTCAATTTCTCCAATTCATGCTTTGCCTTAGACAAAGATTTCAAGGCATCCTCATCATTCTTAGCTTGATTCAGCTCTTTTAGCAGCTCATCAACTTTTCTGTTCATTTCCTCCAATTTTTTATCTGAAACCATTGAAGATTTTTTTATCTCTTTACGCTTTTGGTCAATCTTCTCTGCCTGCTTCTTAGTTTCATTAATTATATCCTCTTTAGTCCCTGCTTTCTCTTTAGCACCTGTAGGTATTAACGAAGTTATAAAAACCATCAGCAATAGAGTAAAACCTATTAAAATTTTCAATACCGGTACCTTCAAGGAGTATAACTTTCTAAAATCCACACCGGATAATGCTTTTATAGCATCTCTCCTTTGCATTTCCACTATAGTACCCTTTTCGTTCTGCAGATGATATGCTGTTATAAGTCTTTCCTTCAGTCCTAGTGAATCAGCTATTTGAAGGGTCTTTACAGTTTTAGGCCCTAAAAATAACGAAACCACTAATGAGAGCAATATAACAATGAAATATATTCCTATAAGCTTATCTTTAACAAAGGGAATAGGGAAAAACAATGCAGCACTTGATACCAGCAGTGATAAGCCCCCTGCCAAAATAAACCCATAAGCCCAGCAAAGAAACGCATTATTCAAATGTATCCTTCTCTTTAGAGGTTTTATGGCCTTAAATATTTCCTTTATATCCAAATTTCCACCTTCTCTAAAATCCCCAGTATATTGCTGTGGGATCAACATCATTTAACCGGTTTTAACTTCCATGCGCTTATACTTATCAACAAAGCTGAAAATAATACATCAAAGCCTAAATTAATCATCCATGATTTCACAGGAACATTAGCACTAAAATCACCCTTTGCAAGGGATACTAAAGCTCCAAATATAGAATTGTTAGTTGCGGTATTTTCAATAACAGTACCAAATCCGAAAAACGGATTGGCAAACAAAAATCCGGTCAGCTGATAGAAGTTGGGTGAAGCATCAAATCGATGGAAAAAGAAGAAATATAACGCCATTATTATATATGTTCCTATTGTTAAAAATCCAATGGTTAAATAAGTCATAACAATTGCAACTATAGTCTTCTTAAATATTGTTGAATAGAATATACCCAAACTTCCAAGCATTAAAGCAGTTATTACATAAAAGACAAATAGTAATATCAAATTAGGAATATCAACACCGCCAAACATGAATACAATACCCATAATAGGCAATGAAGCGGTAATAAGCAATAAAATATGCGCAATGGAGACAAATATTTTCCCTAATATCACTTTATAGGTGGGAAAACTAGTGCATAAAAGAAGGTCTAAAGTCTGCCGTTCCCTTTCACCGCTTATGGCACCGCCTGTAAGAATTGGAGTTATAAACAATAGTAAAAATAATTGAAATAAAGCAAGGGTGTTAAAAGCATTTATTGCTACTCTGGGATTAAATTGTTGATAACCGAAGGTAGACAATTGATCATTGGCCAAAAAATACAAATACATAACTAAGAGAAGAAACCCCAAATAAAATAGTATAAGTAAAGGAGCTCTCCATCCTCTCATGGTGGTTTTCAGTTCTTTCTCAATTACAGGATTAATTTTCATTTTCCGTTCCTCCTATCAAGTGCATGAAAGCCGATTCAAGATTTACATCAACTTCTGCAAAAGAAACAACAGGAATATCATTTTTAATTGCAGCCTTCAAAATCTCTGCCATAGCCTCATTTGTTCCATTGAAATCCGCTTCCAAATAATCGTTGTGTACATCTATATTTCCTATAGAAGGTTGTTCCTTTAACAGCTTTACGGCACTCTCCATCTCACCTAATACTTTCATACGTATAATTTTCTTCTGAGCAGTTTTCTTCATTATTTCTTCAACTGTACCGCTTACAATCATTTTACCCTTTTCAATTATACCTATGGATGTACATAGTTCAGCCAGTTCCGGTAATATATGAGAACTAATTATTATGGTTTTCCCAAGGTCCCTCAGTTCTTTTAGTACTTCCTTCATCTCAACTCTTGCCTTTGGGTCCAATCCCGATGCCGGTTCATCAAGTATTAGCAGTTCCGGGTTGTGTATAAGGCTTCTTGCAAGGCAAAGTCTTTGCTTCATACCTCTTGAGAGGTCATCCACATAGAAATCTTTTTTATCCGTAAGGTTAACAAGTTCAAGCAGTTCATCAATCAGTTTAGGCCTTTGACTTTTTTCAATTCCGTAAACTCCCGAATAAAAATCCAGATATTCAGTTACTTTAAGGTCATCATACACCCCAAAAAAGTCGGGCATATACCCTATTTTGTTTTTAAAGGATACCGGATATTTCAATATATCTACTCCGGCAACAACAACTGAACCGGATGTAGGTTTCAAAAGTCCGGCAATGATTTTCATTGTGGTTGTCTTACCGGCTCCATTCGCTCCGACAAATCCATATATTTCTCCTTTTCCAATTTCAAGCGAAAGGTTGTCTACTGCCCTGAATCTGCCATAAACCTTGACAAGGTTATCAATTTTCAGCATCCCTTTTCACCCCGCTTATACTAATTTCAGGCTTCCATATAAATTCATTTCTACCCATAGACTCATCTATATCAACTGCAATTTTAAGCCGTATCTCATTTTCATCATTTATATAATTTTTAGCTTCTTCTTTAGCTTCGAAAACATCACCTATCTTCTCCCAATCGGATAAAGCATTGTTGTATATAAACAACTCATAACTGGTTCCAAGCTGTTCTGTAATTCTTCCCTCCTGATTATACATTTCCTTCATATATTCAGGTATTGAAGCAGACCAATCTATTGTAAATTTGTCAACACTCATATCCTTAGGAATCTCAAATTTATAAAATACTTCAGTATCGGCGTATATAACCATACCTTCATAATATGGACCATATAAATCTACATATTCGCCCCCTTCAAACACAGGACCTATTAATCCCTTAGGTATATCATATCTTTTTCCCTTTTCAAAATATAAGTCATTGGTAGCAAATACCACGTTAGTATTATACGTCTTCGGTTTTTTTCCGTTTATTTTCATTCCATAATCTATATTTTCAAAATTCAATGCAACAAAAAGTACCCTAGTGCTTTTATAATTGTTAGATAAAAAGTAACCCTCTGAAAAACTATCAAAATTCTGCAATGCACTTCTTTTTCTAATTTGTTCTCTCCAATTCTTAGGCCAGTTATTGTAATATGTACCTTGATCGAAATATTTGGAATTTAAATATGAATAAAAGCTTTTAGCTATACTTCCATCGTCCAATGAAAAAGATATTTTTTTCTCTTCGTTAGGAAGAATAGTTCCAACATCAGCATAATTTTCACCAATAACAATGAAGGAATCCTCAAGGGCAAAACCCGTATCATTAACCAATTCAACCGAAACTTCTTTCCCATTTACACTTACGCTTCTTATCAAATTTCCCTCATATCTCTGAACTTGACTTGTCATCAGAATACATGGTTCCCATAATGCTACATCAAATATTTCATGTCGTGCCGGCTCATTTACATAAATTTTACTTTTTATCTGGGCATTTTTATAATCCTCATCGGTATAGTTGTAATTATATCCGTAATAGTGGTCATTCTCCCGGATCACATCAACTTTATAATCCTTTGAATATTCAATAATCATATTCCCTGCTCCATTATTAAATACTCCGGAATAAGTCTTAATCGCTGCCGTTTTGCTATCAGAATCAAGCTGTATTAATGAAATATTATTCATAACAGCTGATGTGTATTTTGTCTTCAGGCCGGCGGCATATATTATTCCTAAGCATAGCAGCGACAACACAGGAATAGCAATCCAACTATAATCTCTCTTGTCCTTCAACTTCAATATAATGTATAGCACGGGACCCACGATTAATATATATGCCAAAATAATTAATAGCAGAGTCTTATACGGTGGAGTTTGATCTTCAGGAACTTGGCGTACTACTGAATTATATCGATAATAATCTCTATTTCTATATTCTCCAATATTCACCGTTTGGATAGTATTATCCATCAGTTTTTTCCACATTTCTCTACTATTTTCCCAGCCTGAAAGGGGACTCATAGTGGGATCAAAGGCAAGAAAAATTAATTTCCCCTGATGTTTATTATAGGATATTGCAAGAGGAGTGTTTTCATCACCTATCAATATTTTACCGTCGCCTATATTACCTATTGATATATCAACTAACCCATTTAACGCACTTGTTTCTGTGAATTTTTCAAGGTGTTCTGCTATAGACTCCTTTTTAGTTCCCAATATCTCGAAGGGTTTAAGATAATCGCTCAGACCGGAATAAACTTTTTTTGCGTTGGTACCTCCGGCAAGTATAAGTGTATTTCCCTCATCGATCCACTTTTCCATGGCTTGTATCTGTTTATCCGACAAAAGTGAAGTGTCATAATCAGCAATTATAATGTAATCAAAGGCTGCAAAACCATTAGAATCTTCTGGTAAATTTACCTCATTAAGTTGAATCATTTCGGAAGGATTTTCAACTACACTTCCCATACTGGCATCATGAGTACTATATATTACCTTGCCATTGGTATCTATCTGGTTTTGCTTAATTCTTAATCCATTAAAAACTCTCAGTTGATTATACGCTTCTCCCAAAACACCTATAACCGGTGTGCTTGGTGAAAGAATTTTATTAAAAGAATATTCTACATCTTTAATTGTGCGACCATTGCTCTCAATCTTAATCTGAACTTTTCTGTTGGCTGTATTTATCGGTACATTAAAAGTTAGCTTTTTGGTAGAACCCTCCGGCAATTCAAAATTTGCAGCATAAACTGTTTTAGTCCGGTAGCCGGTATCGATTATAACCTGTGCTTCCCCGGAAAAGCCTTCCCCTTTGTTCACAAGAGTTATATAAAATGGTGCATCGGACCCTACTCTTACTACATTTTCATACCCTGCCTCAACACTCACCTCCACACTATCTGAGTTAGGTGCTGCCAAGGTAATAGATGGAAATTGCAGCAGTACTGTTGCTAGAACAAAAAGAATGCCCAAAAATACATTTCTTAGCCCCTTAAATTTAAGCATCAAATCACCTCTAAATAAAATTAGACTGTCTATAATAGGAAAAATTTCAACCAATTAGTTTAAATTAACTACAATATTTCCACTTTATCCAATTGTAACAATAATTTATATTTTAGTAAACATTATAATTATTAATATTCTATAAATAATTTCTTAAAAATAAATGAATAGAAATATTAAAATAACTATCAATTTCAAAAGATGTTGTCTTTAAATTGCTTAGAAATAAACTTGACCAAATAAAAACAGTGTTTTCATAGATTTTTACATCTACAAAACACTGCTTATTGTTACGAATCTCTAGTTCTTGATAATCATTTCATCAATTGGCAATCTTCAATTTTCTTCTTCTGGCAACAACATATACTGCAAGTAACGCTATAGTTGTCATTCCACCGGTAGTTCCATAAAATACAAATTTATTATTTCTAAAACGGATTATTAAATTGGTTGTTACATAGAAGTTTTTAATATCAACAGTTTGTTTGTTTCCTGCCGAATCAGTAGCAACAATGCTTACTGAATGTGCCTTAGTTGAATCGCCACTTATTTCAAAGTTAAACCCAGAATCCTGTAATCCTCCATTTTTTATTTCTTCTTTAGTCCAACTTTTTAATTCCTCTCCATTTAGCAAAACATCAACCGATTCAAGGCTAAGGTTATCATTGACGGACATCGAAACAGGTTTACTAGTCAGAGGATAAGTTTTATCCGATTCTAAGTCTGCTACAATAATATTAGGAGGCGTTTTATCAACTGCAAAGCTAATTTCAGTAAGTTTTGAGTCCATATTATTTCCAGACTTATTATTTGCTTCATCCACTGAATAAACTATAATTCTGTATACCCCATCTTCTACAAAGTTTTCCTTCTTAATTTTATATATATATTGATGCCACATATTTTCTCCGGAAATTTCTTCAACTGTGTAGTCCTTTCCTCTAACCAAAACTTTAGTAATATTATCTTTAAATAAAGTTATTCGTACTTCCTGTAAAGAATCTACGTTTGTTTCTATAAAAGTAATATCCTCTTCTTTAGATATAAATTTGTTTAGTATTTTCTTTGTACTTTCCGTAACGCTATAAACTGAACCAAACCTGTTAACGGAGAATGTAATACTCTTATTAGAAGCATTACCGGCTTTATCTACAGCATTTACCGAAAGGGTATATAGATCATCTACTTCTTTTACCTTTTCAAAATTGTTAAATCTAAATATCATACCGTTATGAGTTCTCTCAGTAATTCCATCCAATTTCACTGAATTTCTATTAGCTCCTATCAAACTGATAGTTACATTCTGGTAATCAATATTTGTGTCATAACATTCAACAACAGGCATTACATCTCCATTATTCGCCGATTTATCAGCTACTCCTGTAATCAATATAGTAGGTTCTGTAGTATCAACATAGAATCTATCCTCATTGTAATCGGCAGCCATATTTCCTGCTTTATCGGTAACTTCAATATCAAAAGTGTATAATGAATCTTTGCTAAAATTCACTGTAGCTGAATGAATATCCCCATTACTTGACCAATGGCTAACTACCGGTATTGTATTAGGTCTTCCATCATCAGTTGAAGTCATGCTTATCTTTACTCTGCTTGCATCAAAGTTATGTTCGGTAATATATATGGTTGCAACTCTATAAGCGTTGAAATAATTTTCGTTCATCGGTCTATCGTTACTATATCTAACTTCTACTATTGGAAGAGTTCTGTCAATAGTAAACTTAGTAGGTGCTACAGAATCGCCAAAATCCACATTTACATTACTATTGTTTGCTAAATCCACATAAGATATATCAAATGTATAGTCTCCATCTTCCGCAAATGTTATTCTCGCTGTATAGGTATCATCATCGCCATTGCCTTTGCCGCCTACATAAACCCAATCACTTATCCTTGGCTGTGCACCGTGAGTATTTGTTATCTTTATCTTCACATCTTCTTTTTTAAAGTTTCGCTCTGTAATAACTACGGTAGCAGTCCTTTCTTGTTTAAAGAATCCATTAAAGATATTGTCATCAGAGTTATTATCATAACTTACTTTAATTTTTGGCGGAGTTATGTCAATCATTAAAGGTAATGTTTCTGTAACAGTATTTCCTGCATTATCCACAGCAGTTACTATTACTTTGACATCATTACTGTTATTCTTCTTCGAATCAACAACTATATTTCCTTTCCATTGCTGCAGCAAATCAGCCTTGGAAGGATTTACTTTATCAAAGGTATAAAGAACGCCTTCCTGTGTAACGCTTCCCATATTAACTACTTTATACTCTATTGATTTCAGCCCGGAATAGACTGAACCTTTAACAATCGGGTCCTCAACCCTAATATCTACGTTTACATCTTTATTAAATATATTATTTTTTGAGCCTTCCTTAACTTCCAAACTGATTTTTGGAGATAATTCTCTAACAGCCGGTTTGGTATTATCTACTATTACACCATCGGAACTTATATAAGTAACGTTTCCTGCCTTATCGACAATAGAAGCATAAACTATAAACTGTTCGTCCGGTTGAACTTTAAAAGAAGTTTTATCACCTTGGAATACTGTCCAACCTTCGGACTTTTCCATGATTTCTTTCAAACTTACCGGTGTATCCGTTTTGAAATATTTTATATAATCAACGCCACTTAGTGCATCTTCAGCTGATATATTAACCACAAGTTCTTTATTAGTCCATAAGCCCATGGTTATAACTTCGAGGAATATATCCCATACAGTTCCATCTTTAGATGCATGCCATTCACCTATTTCTATAAGTCCGGTTGGTGACGTTTTGTCTATAGTAAACTCAGCTGGAGCAACTGATGAGGAATAATCCACCGGTGAATTTTTGTTTCCTGCCATATCTTCATAGGATATATTAAATTCGTAATTGGCATCTTCATCAAATACAACGGTAGCGGTATGTACATCACCATTATGTGTCCATGCAGACTCACTCTTCAATCTGTCTCCCAAGTTTACTACTGTATTACCGTTTTTATCTCTACCGATGATTCTTACATCGATATCTGATGCTCTAAAATTATGCTCGGTAATCTTGATGGTTGCAACTCTTCTTTCTTTAAACTTATTATAATTAGTAGCAGAATTATTGTCATAAGTTATTTGTATCTGAGGATTTTTCTTATCAATAGTAAATTCATCCTTATTGTACGAGTCAAAAACATTA
>Ga0134092_1000408_pt1 | contig 43888 bp, 36 predicted proteins | sample 3_6taG_FD_94454 | JGI IMG/M metagenome (GOLD analysis project Ga0134092, IMG submission 94454) | Switchgrass degrading microbial communities from high solid loading bioreactors in New Hampshire, USA - 3_6_20_6_A3 metaG | ecosystem: Engineered > Bioreactor > Semi-continuous > Anaerobic >... | reverse complement strand
ACCATAGTTGAGAACCTCCTGTATGTTTGGATTGGACACCTAAATCATACATGATTTCTCACTATGGTTGTTAATTTTTTTACTACATTTTACCTGTTGCATTTAATTTTACAATTAACCGCCAGAATCAATTTTTTTAATTTTTTATAAAAAACCATTGACATAAATTTAATCCTGTTGTATACTATAAACGCACCGAAGGGGAGTAGTTCAATGGTAGAGCGACGGTCTCCAAAACCGTAAGTTGCGTGTTCGAGTCGCGTCTCCCCTGCCAAATTAAAAAACCATGACTAATAGTCATGGTTTTTTGCTTTATAATATCTAGTTACAATCTATTATTACCTTCGATTATATATTTGAAAGCTCTATATTTATGCTTTCCTCAATTCTCTTTTCAATCTCTACCTCTGTTTCATCGTCATCTAGACAGGCCTCACCGTTTAAAACTCTAATGGGCAGGAAAACTTTAAATGTAGAACCTACACCAACTTCACTCTCTACTTCAATTCTTCCATCGTGCATTTCTACGAAAGATTTCACCAGAGCTAGTCCTATCCCGGAACCCTCATGGACTCTGGTTAAGGAATTATCAACCTGTTTAAATCTTTCGAAAATCAGATCAAATTTGTCACTCGGTATACCAATACCGGTATCGGAAACAGTTATTAGAACTTCAGAGTCTTTATTATATACATTTACTTTTATCTGTCCACCTTCTTCAGTAAATTTAATTGCATTGGATAAAAGATTTAGAATAATTCTCTCAATTTTATCTACATCGCAGGCAGTAACAATTTCTTCAGTATCGGTATCAAACATTAAGCTGATTCGTCTGTTTCTTGTATAGGACCACACCGACATTGTAACTTTTTCAACAATTCTAACAATATTACAGTTTCTAAGCCATAGTTTCTCGCACCCTGACTCTACTTTTGATATTCCAAGAAGATTATTTGCAGTCTTTAAAAGCTTGTAGGAATTATTTTTCATTATTGATATATATCTATTTAATTTTTCTCTATCAATTTTCATACCGGAATCAGCATCATACATTGACTCCATAATTTTTAAGGTACATAGTATAATGCTAAGAGGCGTCCTAAACTCATGGGACAAATTAACTATATAGTCGGTTTTTAATTTATCCATCTCCGTCGCTTCTTGTAAAAGTCTTTTGCTCTCATCTATACTGTTCTTCATTTCTTCCAATTCTTTTCTCTGTGTTATATCCCTGATTACACTTAAAAACACTGTTTTGTTATCAATATTATATGAATTTGTTATAACTTCAATACATATACGCTTATCATCTTTTTGCAATATCTCTTCAAATACAATAGGAAATTCGCAATTATCCACTTCATTCATCTTTGATTTATATTCATTAAAACCATTTTCATCAAGTAATTCTGCCAAATTTTTTGAAAGCAGCTCTGAATTGTCTTTAAATCCAAAAAGCTCTATCCCCGCTTTATTAGCAAATAAAATCTTCTCTCTTTCATGTAAAAATACCCCATCAGGCATAAACTCCAGAAGATTTCTATATCTTTCTTCACTTTTTCTCAACAATTCTTCAATTCTCATACATTCTTGAACTTCAATCATGAGTTTTTTATTTACTCCTTCGAGTTCAATTGTCTTTTGCTCAAGTTCCTGATTCTTTCTATCCAATTCGCAGAACAAAATTGATATAGGCTTAATTATTACACCGATAGATACGGCTTTATAAATCTCACAAAGAGAAAAAAATCGCAAAATATGAGCTAATATTGTAGATAAGTCAGTAACCTGTTGGGCTGAAACGAATAAAACCTCCGCCAGCAATCTCAAGGCTATATAAGAAAAAATATAGATAAATATGTTTTCTCCAAAATTATGCCTCTTTCTATAGGAAAGAAACAATAATAAAGTATACAAACACAAAAGTATAAATTCACACAGTATTTTAAAAGATGTTGAATCAGCATTTTCATAAACACACTGAGGAAATATATTAAAATATATTATGGTAATAAGTAAAGCAGAGACTAGTGTATATGGTATAATCAGTCTTTTTAAACTGAAATTTTGCTTTATAGTGTTGGTAGGTATAATCAGCATAACAAAAAGAGCTATTGCATCAACAAATTTGGCTATAACCGAAATTTGAACCGACAAGTTATAACTGTCCGATGAAAGGATATTGATACCGGCATAGGAGAAAACGTGAAGTATCTGAAAAAAACTTGTATATAAAAATAGACACCCTAAATACAGATAAATTCCATTTTTCATAATTTTAGAGCTATAATAAATCGCTATCGTAACCCCAAAACCTATGATAATTCCTAATATCTCTATTAATGAATGAAAGAACAAATAATTTTTTATTCCTATATATAAATAAACCAGAACCACAGCAGAGGATATTATAACCTTTTTCCAAAAGTTCAAATTCTCTCTTTGAACCAGCTTCAATTCAAAACCTGCACTATTCCTTTTTTCCTGCTTAACCTGCATTTAATACCCCCCATTATATAAAAATTGCAAATGTAATTATATCAATCGGCGCCTCAAATTGTCTACTTATATATTCCAAAACTGTTCGGTTTTACCCAGATCAAGCTAACCCTAGTTTAATTTAAGCTTAAAATTATTATACAAGAACAGTTTTTATTTTTACAACATCAAATTAAAAAAAGGGAACTACTCCATTAATAATTTACATCGTAAACCGATTTTGTAAATAAAGATGCTTTTCTCTTTCTCATGTCAAGCATATCCACAAAAGCTTCTAACCTGGTCATATACCCTTCCTCTCCCGTCATTTCATCAACAATTAAAGTCATAATTGGAATTTTATATTTTCTTTGTACTTCAATCAACACATTTTGAGCAATTATTTCAGGCATGCATGTAAAGGGATAAATCTGAATAACACCGTCATATTTTCTTTTGGCAGAAATTATCGATGCTCCTATAGTTTGAATTCCATGTCCTCCAATATCATTGGTATTAATAAATTCTCTGCCCGCCATAAGCAATTTATCTTTTATTTTGATGGGCAAATTATTTAGTATAAAATGATTTAGAATCCATTTACTTATACCAAGAAAATTATGTACCTCAACCCCCATATTTCCCAACTTTTTCTCAATTTCAAAATTGATACCGGGATGAGATGCAGCATATATTTCTCCAACAATGGCAACCTTCAGAGTTTTCTTTTTTCGGTCAATAGGTATATTGTACAGCTGCTTTTTTGCTGATTTTATTACCTCCATTATATCTCTGTAGCCATGAGCTTTTTGAACATTTTTCTGAAACTCGGAAATAATTCTATCAGTCTCACCTTTGTTAACTTCACGGCATCTTGTGTATCCTGCCAACCTGTTAAGCCTGTCCACTGAAAAAACCGTTTTGGTGGCATATAATATTCCTTTTACTATATCAAGAGTACTTTTTCCTTCTGTTAACGGACTGATTTTTTCAAGAATGCCTTTCACCGTCATATTGGTAGTTTCAAGACACACAAATTCAATGTCATAATCCAGGTTTTCAATTATTTTAGAAAGAAGGTCGCCATAGTACCCAAACCGGCATTGCCCCCTTCCACCTCCAAAAAGTATGAAATCCGCTCCATTTTCCAATCCATAAATAAGGTCTCCCAATATGGTTTTAAAAGGCAGACACGCAAACTCCGGTGAATTTACGACACCCAGTTCCATTGTTTCCTTTGTATTTAAAGGAGGTATGACATATTCTATTCCCACTGTATCCAATAGTACCTTTATGGGTACATACATATTCCCCATATGGGGAAAGGTTATCTTCATATTCATCACCCTACCATATCAATAAATGCTTCAAGCCTTGTATCAAAACCGGCCTCTCCGGTATGTTCGTCAACAGTAAGTTTCAGCATAGGAAGTTTATTGCCTTTAGATTTAATATCCAACTCGATAAATTCCATTATAAATGCGTCCAATCCACACCCGAAAGGTGTAAGATATATAATACCCTTTACGCTTTCATCCTTTACATAGGTAAATGCACTTCCCAAAAGCTCAAAACCTATGTCCCAAAAGGCTTTGCCCCGGTATAAATAAGCATTACGACGTTTTGTCTCATAATCAATATCTTGAGGTGTAAAAACTTCTATATTTCTTTCTTTTAATTTTTCGACAAGCCTCATACTTATGTAATTGTCATAAATCATATAGGGATGACCAAGTAATACAATCACAGTTTTATTATCTGCTGTTTTTTTTGAGTTTACCTTATTTTTTTCATCTATAGTTTTTACATATTTCGCCCATACAGCATTAAAGGCTTCCAATACTTTAGCCGGATTTATTTTTAAAGTTCGGGCCATATTTATAAGGCTTTCTTTTGTTTCGTCGTGATGTGAGTTCATATTAATTTTTATCTCTAAAATTCTAACGTGTTCACCCAAATTTACGGCTATCATATCAGGAAGCCCACATAGCTTAGGACATGTATACTCACTTTTCCCGGTACTTTGATACCTCGGTATAAAAATATAATCAACCTTATCTTTAAGACTTATCACATGCCCATGAAAAACTTTTACCGGAAGGCATGTTTCATTACTACAGTATTTTACACCCTCATCCAGTATTTTCTTGTTAGTATCTTCGGACAGTACCACTTTAAAACCTAGGATTTTAAAGAATTCCTCCCATATTGAACTGTATTCAAAAAAAAACATACCCTTTGGTATACCTATAGTTGTCATTATACTAACCTCTTTTTCATAAAATATTTTTTACTGTCCATCCTAAATTCAAATATTCACTTTTATCATTAAATATGCCAAATCTAACTTCGTATAAAAAATATAGTATAAATGGGCAGAACCAACTCTACAATTGCAATAATAACTATTGCAATTGCACCCATTCTGTTTTTTCTGTCCCATGTCCATTTACCGTAACTTAATGTCTTTATGAACACCCATAAGAGAAATATAAAAATCACAATCAAATACGCAGGTCGCATACTTAAAACCCTCTTTCTATAAATTTTACTCATTGCTTTTTTGTTCAGGAACAGTCTTTACAATAAGTCCCGGTCTTCTTACTGTTAAATTAACCTCTACATCATAGGTTGCTTCCTTAAATTTAGAATACCAATCAAATTCCTCCCATTCTTTCCACGTAAGAAACCTACCCTTTACTTTGTTGCCAAAACCATTGGTATCAGTTTTATATATCTTGGTATTCTTTTCTAAATATTTTTTTATTCCATCCCTTATATAGTCTTCTGCAGCCTTTTGAATTATCTCTATATTTTCCTCACTTTCATAGTTAAAGCCACTTTGTATTGATACAATATCGCATTCTAAAAATACTTTCACAATTAGTTTCGGCTTATCGCCAATAAATTCCACGTCCTTTTGCGGCAATCTGCTTCGATTTGCTTGAAAAACAATATAATTTCCCTCATACATCGGATCGGGCATAGTAAAATACGTCGAATTAAACTTACCTTCCACCATAAGATGATAAGTAGTTTCTTCACCATCTAGCTCCCCGACCATTTTTATACCATCGAAAACTGCCAATCCCATGACCTCAATGTTAAGTCCACCTACCTTGGGTAAATCTCCTCCTTTAAAATCACCTTCCAATGGACTTTTTCTCCCCTTTTCTTTAAAAGTTGAGGCACTTACATCAAACTCATCGGAAGATTTGTATCTGCTTACACCGGCTAGAACTGCCACCGGCTGAATGGAAGTACTTTCCGATTTGTTATAGAAACTTATCAGCTGAGTATCGGTAGTAAATCCGGTATACTCGTAAGCATCCAACAAGAGTTCATAATACTTTGCCGGATTTGTCTCAAGTGCCGGTTTAACCGCCTTAATAAATTCTTCTGCAGGGCCCCTTGACACTATAATATTTACATTGGGACGAAATTCCCTGTTTCTTATCATTGTATGCATATATTTTGAAATTCCTTCTTTTGCAATCTCTTCAGAGAAAATAATAGCCTTTAAGTGAGATAAATTTATCTGTTTACTTACAAAAGTATTAAGCATATTTAGTCCTGAATATATACTGGGCGCATCAATGGTAATAACGGTGGAACTTTTTTCACTATCTCCACCTCCTCCGGATTCCCCTCCCGCTATATTGGTAGGTACCGCCATCTGTAATGTCATCCTCAATTCATTAATACTTCCTTTATCAAATCCCAATGCAATAGCGTAAGCCATATCGTCAAGCTCTCTCTTGTCATAACAACCAGTGAATAGGGTAGCTTGCAATAAAGCAATTAAAATAACAGCAAGGAGCTTATGCTTTTTCATTAAATTTTTCACCCTCTTTTTTTCTTCCAATCACTTTTGCCATGATTAACACTACTATCGGAACAGCAAAAGTGACAACCCATGCAAAATTTCTTACTATCTGTCTTTCAATAGCAACCGAAGCCATTAAACTTTGGGGCATAAAACTTACGGTATATAAAATTACTGCAATAGGAATAATTAAAGGCGTGTAATATTCCAATCTAAAGGTCTTTTTTACGGTATATAACAGCAAATACAACCCCATACTTAAGTAGGAGAATGCAGCCAAAGTCCATGCAATCATAAAAATAGATTCTATCCTTTGGAAGAACCTTCCAAAGTACACATATCTGGCTAAATGCAAATAAGGAAGTAAATACTCGGTAGACGTTGGATAAGGTACTACCAATACATAAAGTAAGGTTCCCAAAGTTAGCAAAAGACCGGAAATTATGATACCCCAATATCCTATTTTTTTAAAATCCTTATAGGTTCCTAAAAAAGGTGTAACTAAAAATATGGCACTAAGAGATGAATAGATTGATATTCCGGATATTTGCTTTATAAAAATTTCGTAGGGCCCAGTTCCTAAAATGGGAAACAGGTTTGTCACATCCATGAAATTAACATTTCCCAGTATAATAATAATAAAAGCAGTTGCTACAATCGGTACAATTAGGGAATTAAATCTTACAATTGATTCAATACCCACATATGCAGATATAGCCATAACTATAATAAAAGTCATAATTATAAAACTTAAGGGTGACTGATTGAGAGCAAATACTTTTATATTCTCTCCAAATATTCTTAACAATATGGACAATATAAAAGCATAATCTGCAATAAGAATCACCCCCACCACTAAACGCCCAATGTTTCCACCTGCTATTTGGGCAACATCAATTATATCTTTACCTTCAAAATCGGAATATAATTTTGAAATAAAAAAGAATAGAATTAAAGAAATTATCGATGTATATAAAGGTATCATCCAGCCTGCCGTACCGCCTGCATCAACCATCCTACGGGGAAAACCCAAAAAAAGCTGCATACAAATTCCATTTACCAGCAAAAAAATTGCACCTATATTACCAACACGTATATCGCCCAATTCTTCAAGAACCTCCTCTCTTATACTGCTCTTTCGATATGGAATTTTATATGATCATGAACTTACAGCTTAATAAAAGACAGTTATACAACTTGCTGCAGCATAATCTATCACTTTTCCTGCCACTTTCCATGGGATTTTCTTCTTATTTTTCCCTGTCATCTTTCATCCACTGTCTGCTAATTTTATCTTGCTTGTTGGTTTTCTTTACATTAAGGTAATCGGGACGTTTTTCCAGCTTCCATATAGGTGCCCTCAAAATCTGGTCTGCCATAGATCCTTTTGTCACAGGCCCTAAGGGGGATAAAAACGGAACACCAAAAGATTTGGCTGCTGCAAACCATATTCCCTGCAAAAATATTCCTGCTGTTATTCCAAAAAATCCTGCAATACCACCAAGGAAAATATATGCAAATCTTAGTATTCGGTAAGCATATCCTAAACTGAAATTGGGAATTGCAAAGGAACCTATACCCGTAACAGCAACTATAATAATTAAAATAGGACTTACAATATTTGCTGCAACAGCAGCTTGTCCAAGGATCAAACCTCCGATTATGCCAAGAGTAGATCCAAGCGGCCCCGGTATCCTTATCCCGGCTTCCCTTATAAACTCAAAGGCAAATTCCATAATAAGTATTTCCACCAGAGAAGGGAAAGGCACCCTTTCTCTAGATGCTTCAATGGCAAACAAAAGGTCTGTCGGAATCATTTCGTGATGAAAATTTGTTATTGCAACATAAAAGCCGGGCAGCAGCAATGACATCGCTACGGCACACATTCTTATAATTCTTAGCAAATTCGCATAGGGATACCTGATATAGGAGTCTTCCGCTGAATGAAACAGGTCGATATGGGTAGCCGGCATTACCAATGCAAAAGGGCTACCTTGCACAATAACTGCAACTTTTCCTTCAGTCAGCATGGAAGCAACTCTGTCAGGTCTTTCGGTGGCTAATATTTGCGGTACAGCCAGAAAAGAATTGTCTTCAAGAAGCTGCTCCAATTCTCCCGAATCAATTATGTAATCTACATTAATTCCGTTTAGCCGCCTTTTAACTTCCTCAACTAAAGTATCATTTACAATGTCTTTTATATACATAAGAGCACAAGGTGTCTTACTTCGCCTTCCTACCGTTACATTTTCGACTACCAATTCTGCATCCTTTAAAATTTTCCTGATAAGCCCGGTATTGGTTCTTATAGATTCAGTAAATCCTTCCTGAGGCCCCCGGATAACCATCTCGGTATTAGGTCTATCAACCCCACGTCCCTTCCATCCTTTTACATCTGCTGTAAAAGCAATGTCAATACCGTCAATAAAAATACCGCAGCCTCCAAAATTTACATCGTCTACAATTTCACTCAATTCTTTTACAACCTTAATCTGATTATGAGGAAGTAATCGGTTTTTTACAATTTCCGCAACATCATCCTCATTATCCTTTATCTCTAGATTAGAAAGCACCATTAAAGGCTGCAAAATGGCTACATCCATTACATCGGTATCTACCAGGCCATCAATAAATACAATACATGTAGGAATAGTCTTGCCCTTCACAGTTATATGAAATTCTCTTATCACTACATCGGTACTATCAGGGATAGTATATTTTCGCTTGAGATATTCAATATTGTCCGCCAATTTTTTACTTACTTTTGTCATTGCACTGACATCTTTTGATTCTTCCTCTTTTGAATGGTTACCTTCTTCGGATTTACATTCACATTTTTCTTCCTTTTGGTCATTCTTTGCGCCAACCTGCATAATAGGAGCAAACTGTGACTTTATGCCTCTTTTTTTAGATCTGCTCCCCCCACTTCTATTACTATCCTCAACACTTCTTCCTTCATTTTTTTCCGAACCTTCTTTTTCAGATTCGTTCTCTCTATAATGGGAGATATCTCTTCCTCTATGTTCTTCCGTTTCACTCAATTTTTCTTTAAGTATAAAATTTTCCTTTTTTTTAGGTTCTTTAAAGGTAAATAAATCCTTTAGCACCTTTTTGATATCTGCCAAAAAACCAACTCCTTAACTGAATTTATGTATTAATTCTTTTTTTAAACATGGAGTCTTAATAAAATTTTCACTTAAAGTTCAATATAATGACTTTCATCAATGGAAAATTGATTTTTAACAATCATATTATGGATATATTGACAGAAAAATATTCATAAAAAAAGAACTGCCAATAAAGCTAAAATTTTAACTTTATTGGCAGTTCTATAAAAATCAAAAGCCTTAAAATTTTTACTTATCACTTATAAGATATTTCGTGATTGGTGAATCTATTGGAAGCACCAGAGTCTTCTCACCTTTAAGGGATGTTTTCATCGCTTCAAGGGATCTTATAAATTCATAAAACTCCATTTTATCCCCGGAATAGGCATCGGCTATAATCTTCATATACTCTGCTTCTCCTTCACCTAAAAGTTCCTGTTCTTTTGCCTTTGCCTGCGAAATCAATATAGCTACTTCTTTATCCACATCATTTTTAATTTTCTGTGCCTCATATTCTCCTTCTGCAATATACTGCTCGGCAATTTTTTCCCTTTCGGATACCATCCTTTTGTAAACCGATTCCTCGTTTTCAACCGGCAGGTCAAGCTTTTTTATCTTAACATCTATGATATTAATACCATAATGCTTAATTTGATTGGCTACTTCCTCAGTAACAGCCTCATTAAGCTCTCCCCTTTGGGAGAGTTTTTCGTTTATTATATTAGTTTGTTTCAACGTACCCATAGTGTTTTTTACTGCATTATAAACCGCTGCATCTATTCTTTTTTCAGCTTCCGATATCAATCCAACCGATTTATAAAACTCCAAAGGATCGCTAATCTCCCACACTACATAATTATCCACGACCATAGCTTTTTTATCTTCAGTCAAAACATTTGACGCTTGCAAATCATACAAAATTTTTTTCTTGGGAAATTCAAATTTACTATCTAAAAAAGGCACCTTAAAATACAATCCTGCTGAATCTTTAATATCTACAACCTTCCCAAATCTTTTTATACATGCATATTCGTCCTCTTTAACTATATAAGCACTCGTTAGAATTACCACAAGTGTAAAAAATACTACTATCGGAATAACAATCTTTTTCATATCAATTACCCTCCTTATCGGTAAAAGATTTGAGAGGCAAAATTTTCTGAATCTCTCCCGAATCCTTCTCTATATAAACTGTAATGCCCGGAAGTATTTCTTCCATTGCTTCAAGATATAATCTCTTTTTAGTTATATCCTTATAATTTTTATACTCATCGTACATCTTTTGGAATTTTGCAACCTGTCCTTTTGCCTCATTAATCCTTGTTTCCTTCTTCGATTCGGCATTCTTTACTATTTTATCGGCCTCCGCCTGTGCCTTTGGAAGTTCTGCGTTTTTATACTTATTTGCTTCGTTTATGGCTGTTTCTTTGCTCTGTTTTGCATTTTCAACATTTTGAAATGCCTGCTTTACCGCTTCTGTAGGCGGTTCAGAGTCTTGTACCTTTACATCAATAACTTGAATTCCTATATCGTACTGATCAAGGCTGGCCATAATTTTTTCTTTTATTTCGCTTTGTATGGCAACCTTTCCACTAGTTAAAACTTCATCTATAGTTGATGAGCCCACAACCGACCTTGCAGCACTAAGGCTTGTATTTCTCAAAATCCTTTCCGGATCAACGGAAGAGAAGAGATATTTTTTAGGGTCGGAAATTTTCCACTCAATAAAAAAATCTATATTAATTATATTAAAGTCTCCTGTAATCATCTTAGATTCTTCATCTACAGAAATATAATTACCATCGGTTTGACTTCTATATCCCAATTCCAATTTTTGCGTTTTCTGTACCGGGACTTTTATAACCGATTGTATGGGGTCAGGTAATTTAAAATGTATACCGGCACCTACAACATTGGTTGCTTTACCAAAGGTAAGTACCACAGCCTGCTGCTGGTCATTTACCGTATAGGCTGAGCTACTTATAACTATTAGCAATGCTAAAATCACACCAACGATTAAAATAGCTTTAACCGGTATTTTCGGTATACTTTTTTTCGGCTTTATATCTACAACTTCCATGATAATACCCCCTTATTTTTATTAGTAATTTATTAAAAAATATTTGGATTACCGTACTTATATACTATATTTAATCTCCATCTCCTCTTATAAATTGTATTTTACTTACATAATATCGGGAAAATAAGAAATTTTAAAATTTAATAATCTTTATAACATAATGAAGATAGGTTGTAAAGCATTTTAATGTAGATTCTAAAAAAGACCGATAGGCCAGTCAAAGACTTTTTAAATGGTTCTCCATAATTTTATAATTTATTGACACAAAAAAATACACTTAAAATTCCCTGACAAATATATAAATAAGGGGCTTATGGCCCCTTTACTTTGATAATAGCTTATTCATTTTCCATTTCTAAATCAAAATCTTCGTCTTCGTCATCTTCAATGTGTGCATCAATACTTTTTATAAAAGCTTGGTTATAATTTTCTCTTATCTTATTTTCAATTTCAGCTAATACCTCAGGATTTTCCAAAAGGAATTGCTTTGCATTTTCTCTTCCTTGTCCAATTTTTTGGTTATTGTATGAGAACCATGCACCACTCTTATTTACAATATCTAAATTAACTGCAACATCTAATATACTACCTTCTTTGGAAATTCCTTTTCCGTAAATTATATCGAATTCAGCTTCTTTAAAAGGTGGAGCTACTTTGTTCTTTACCACTTTAACTTTTGTTCGGTTACCGATAATTTCTGTGCCTTGTTTTATAGAATCAATTCTTCTTACATCAAGTCTTACCGATGAATAGAATTTTAATGCTCTTCCTCCCGGGGTAGTTTCAGGATTGCCAAACATAACACCGACTTTTTCTCTAAGCTGGTTTATAAAGATGGCTGTAGTTTTTGATTTATTTATAACACCCGATAGTTTTCTTAATGCTTGAGACATAAGTCTTGCTTGAAGGCCAACATGGGAATCTCCCATTTCACCGTCTATTTCTGCTTTAGGAACTAATGCGGCTACCGAGTCTATTACTATTACATCTATAGCCCCACTTCTAACCAATGCTTCTGCAATTTCAAGAGCTTGTTCACCGGTATCAGGCTGTGACACAATCAGATTATCTATATTAACACCAAGACTTTTTGCATATACAGGATCCAATGCATGTTCAGCATCGATAAAAGCTGCTTCTCCTCCAGCTTTTTGAGCCTCTGCTATTATATGCAATGCAACTGTTGTCTTACCGGAAGACTCAGGTCCAAATATTTCTACAATCCTACCTCTGGGAACCCCTCCGACTCCCAGGGCAATATCAAGTCCCATGGCACCAGTAGGTATTGTCTCTATATTCATATGGGTATTCTCACCCAATCTCATAACTGCACCTTTTCCAAACTGCTTTTCAATCTGACCTAATGCCATTTCCAATGCTTTTTTCTTTTCAATCATCTTTTCATCCTCCTAATAAAGACATCGAACATGTGTTCTGATTTTATTATACACTACTCATTATTACCAGTCAACATATTTTGTATTTTTTTCACATTCATTATTGGTATAATATTCTGCAAAAAAGGAAATTCTCCTTTCCAAACTCTAGCAAAACATTTTACAAAAACAGGATTCTTATGCTTTTTTACACCAAGAATCCTATGGGCAATTAACTTTACTTTTATTCTACTTTCTTTTAATTTTAGCCAAAAACACATTTTTATAGTTTTCGGCTTCCTCAACTTTTAGTATAAGTACTAATGCAAAATACACCAGAACCCCTACCCCGATTTCAAACATCAGGTTTACAATTTGAATCAGTTTTGAGCTTGAGTCACCGGGTACTGCAAGGTTTAGGAAATATAAAACAATTCCCATCATCACAGAAGCCGGAACAACTTTAACGAGAAATTTAACAAGTTTTTTTAGGTGTATCCCCTTCATTCTTCTATTTAGCATTGACAAAAGCAAAACAGCATTTACAGCACTTACTGTTGAATAGGATAGTGCCATTCCGCTCACTCCAAGACCGGTATACTTCATAAATACAGTGCTTAATATAAAGTTCAAAATTATACTGACTATTCCTATCATAAGGGGTGTTTTTGTATCATTGCCTGCATAAAAAGCCCTGTTTAAAATTGTTACAATGGATTGGCTTAAAAGTGCAATAGAAAAAAACATCAATATGCTACCTGTAAGCTTAACCGTGTCTTCACTAACCTGGCTTGTAAACTTGAACATGGTCCTTATTACAGGCTCTCGTAAAACTATGAAACCTACACCTGCCGGAACTGTTAATAAAAGTACTGATTTTATCCCTTTTATTAAGGTATCCTTATACTCCTCCACTTTCCCTACCGCAAGATAGGAAGACAGGGTCGGAAGCATAGCTATTCCCATTCCTTGAGCAAATACACCATAGGGCATTTGCCATGTTCTGTCTGCAGCATTTAAAGCCGTAAGGCTACCGGGAAAAAACTGCAGTGCAAAAGAAGATGTTATTATAGCATTTATCTGCACAACAGCCGAAGACATCAACGAAGGTATGGCAAGTTTAATAAGCTTATTAAATCCCTCATGCTTTAAATAGAACTTAGGTCTGTATAATTTAAAATTCTTGTAAGCAAAGGAAAACTGAAATATAAAATATACAAAGGAACTTACCATAACCCCAAAGGCAATGCCTTTTACACCCCATTTGCTCTTAGCGAACAAAAAAATGCTTAATGCACTTCCCATGTTGTATAATGTAGGCCCAAAGGCTGCTGCTGCAAACCTTTGATATGAATTCAGAACACCGTTCGATAGTCCCGCCATCATAAGAAATATTATTGACGGAAACAGTATTCTGGTGATTTCCGTTGCAAGAGGTATATTAACATTATCACTATTCTGAGCCATTATAGTTACCAGTTGAGGTGCAAAAACAATGCCTAAAATACAGACGCATATCATTGCCACAATTGCAACATTAATAAAAGTTCCCACAGCCTTCCAACCGTTTTCTTCATCTTTTTTTGCTATGTATCCCGATAACACCGGAATTAAAGCTGCCGATATTGCGCCTCCCACAACCAGATCATACATTAAGCCGGTAATCTTAAAGGCAAGGGTATAGGCATCGGACACCATATTAACTCCGATTAAGCTTGGTACAAGCATTTCCCTTATAAAACCCGTTAACCTGCTTAAAACTATGGAAGACATGACAATAACCGCAGCACCAGTTAGTTTTTTATTTTGAGTATTTTTCAAAGATAATTCCTCCACCGTCAGTATGTAATACAAAAGCCAAAAAGTTATTTTCTTATATCTTTTTGACTTTCAAAGTAATGTGTATTTTGCAAAAATTTTAAGAAAAATTAATTATTATTTTCATTCATCAGCCATCTTCTTATCATATCAAAAGCATTCAGCACAGTATTGTTTCGAATTTTTCTTCTGTTTCCTGCAAGTCTTAATTCTTTGCATACAGTCCCATTTTTAGAAGCCAAAGCAACATAAACCAATCCTACCGGTTTCAATTCCGTGCCTCCATCCGGTCCTGCAATTCCGGTAACCGAAAGGCCCAAATCGGTTCCAGCTACCTTCCGGATACCTTCAGCCATTTCAACTGCAGTTTCCATGCTTACTGCTCCGAATTTATCAAGAGTTTCCTGTTTTACACCAAGATTTTCAACCTTTGCTTTATTGCTATAGGACACGACAGCTCGGTCAAATACAGCAGAAATACCCGGTATGTCTGTAATGACAGAACTTATAAGTCCTCCGGTACAAGATTCTGCAAAAGCAATAGTTACACCTTTTTGAATCAGCATCTCTCCAACTACTTGGTATAGTTCCTTGTCTTCATCACTATATAACGCATCGCCCACTATTTCTGCAATTTCTTTTTGCACACAAGCAAGTTCCCTTAAAGCTTCGGCTTCATCAGTACTCTTTGTGGTTATCCTAACAGTTACCTCTCCATCTTTAGCGTAGGTTGCTATAGTCACATTACCCTGTTTTTCAATAAGGTGCATTAACTTCTCTTCCAGCAAAGATTCTCCTATGCCAAACACTCTTAAATATTTTGAAACAATTTTCTCCTGCGTTCTTGACTTAAAATAAGGTATTACGGTATCATCAAGCATCGGTTTCATTTCGGAAGGTGGTCCGGGAAGCATGACAACTATTTTATTTTCTTTCTCTATGATACATCCCGGTGCTGTACCGTTATCGTTTCTTACTACTATACAGTTTTCAGGAAAATAAGCCTGTTTTATATTGTTTTTAGTTAAAGGTCGGTTCAATTTTTTAAAATAATCTTCCATTCTTTTTAAACTTTCATCATGCAGCACAAGTTTTCTCCCCATTATCTCGGCAACCGTTTCCTTGGTCAGGTCATCCTGGGTTGGCCCCAAACCTCCCGTCATTATAACAACGTCGGAACGGCTTAAAGCCAATTGAAGAACTGATTTAAGCCTTGCCGGATTGTCCCCTACAACACTATGATAATATACATTTATTCCAATATCATTTAACCTCTGAGATATATACTGGGCATTGGTATTTGCAATCTGTCCCATCAAAAGTTCCGTTCCAACAGCTAAAATTTCAGCATTCATAATCAAATCTCCTATAACAAAATGTTTTTATTTGTAAATAGCAAAATTTAAAACTGCAAATTAACTATAATATAAGACTTACAAAGTAGATAAACAATGTTATTAAAATTTTAATTCTTAATTTATTCATCTACAAGTCTTTTTTGAAAAAACAATCAGCCAATTAGAAATTTTAAAAAAAATGAAACCTTATTTTTAATTAAACAGCAATTGAAAATTATCTCACTTTCAGTCAAGAAATATAAATTCTTTTATATTTTTTTGCAAAAATTACTATTATATGTTTTACATTTTGCACTATAAGGTATAATATAATAATAAGCTAATTTTATGCAAATTCCATTTTAATTTATACATAAAAACCATAAAACCCGTAATTATGCCTTTATAAGCTTTGATATATAAGACATTATTCTACATCCTTTGCTAAAGGTTAATCTGTATTATTAACAAACTGTTTTATTTTAGGCTATTTTATAAACGCATGAAAGAATATTTATAATTAACAGGAGGAAATCAATTATGAATGATAAAGTAATAAAAAAAGTAACTGTTATAGGAGCAGGTTTTGTCGGCTCAACAACAGCTTATACTTTGATGATAAGCGGACTTGTATCGGAAATAGTTTTAATAGATATAAATAAAGACAAGGCAGAAGGCGAAGTAATGGATATGAATCATGGAATGCCCTTTGTCAGACCTGTAAAACTATACAATGGGGATTATAGCGACTGCAAGGGTTCCGACATTGTTATTATTACAGCCGGTGCCAATCAAAAAGAAGGAGAAACCCGTATAGATCTTGTCAAAAAAAATACTGCAATTTTTAAAGGAATTATAGGAGAAGTTATAAAATACAACACCGACTGCATACTTCTTGTAGTTACAAATCCTGTAGATATACTCACTTATGTTACATACAAGATTTCAGGATTTCCGAAAAACAAGGTTATAGGTTCGGGAACTGTATTAGACAGTGCAAGATTTAGATATCTAATCGGTGAACATACCGGTGTTGATCCTAGAAATGTTCATGCTTATATCTTAGGCGAACATGGAGATACAGAAGTTGCGACATGGAGCCTTGCCAATATTGCCGGTATTCCGGTGGACAAGTATTGCGATGAGTGTCACGGCTGCAAAGACAGTTTATCCAGAAGAACCATATATGAAAATGTAAAAAACGCTGCCTATGAAATAATAAAGAAAAAGGGTGCCACCTATTATGCTGTCGCCCTGGCAGTAAGAAGAATTGTTGAGGCCATTGTAAGAGATGAAAATTCCATTCTTACAGTATCAAGTCTTCTGGAAGGACAATACGGTATTGATAATGTATGCTTAAGTGTTCCTACAATTGTAAACAAAAATGGAATAGAAAGAATACTTAATGTGGAACTGAGTGATAAAGAAAGTGAATTACTGAGAAAATCCGGTGAAACCCTCAAAAATGTCATCAAAACCTTAGATATATAATCACAAAAAAGTAATTAATTTTATTACCTACTTTAATTCAATTTAAAGTGGTACAACCTTACATTGATTTATTGATGGATTAATTTATAATTGTTAGTAAAATACATAAAATTAAGCAAGGAGTAAAATTATGGATGATTCAGTTAGACTTTTAAAAAAAATAGTATCTAATATAGAAAATGTAATTATCGGAAAGAAAAATGTCATTGAACTTATATTAATATCCCTTATTTGTGACGGGCATGTTTTAATAGAAGATGTTCCGGGAGTAGGCAAAACAACCCTTGTATCTTCTTTGTCCAAATCCATTGATGCTTCTTTTAAGAGGATACAATTTACTCCCGATATATTGCCGTCAGATATAACCGGTTTTTCGATGTATAATCAAAAGGAAGGCACTTTTGAGTTTCATCCCGGCAGTATTATGAGTAACATTATCCTGGCAGACGAGATAAACAGAACTTCGCCTAAAACACAGGCAAGCCTTCTTGAAGTTATGGAAGAAAAACAGGTTACCGTTGACGGAAAAACTTATTATGTTCCAAAACCTTTTATGGTTCTGGCAACCCAAAATCCTATAGAATACCTTGGTACATATCCTCTTCCGGAGGCTCAACTTGACAGGTTTTTCATGAAAGTTGCTATAGGTTATCCGTCAAAAGAAGATGAAAGTCGAATTCTTGCGAGATTTCAGATTTCCAACCCGGTTCATGAATTAAAACCTGTTGCTTCCGGTAAAGATATAATTTCAATTCAGCATAAAGTAAAACAAGTATTTGTCGATAAGACAATAAGCGATTATATTGTAGAAATCGTTGCCAAAACCAGATATCACGAGGATATAAGCTTAGGAGCAAGCCCCAGGGCCTCTCTTTCATTATTTCGTGCTGCGCAGGCTTGGGCTTTTTATAACGGCAGAAGTTTTGTAATACCTGAGGACGTAAAGTACATGGCTGTACCTGTCCTCTCTCATAGAATTGTGTTAAAGCAAGAAGCACGGTTAAAAAAGATTTCGCCGGAAGAAATCATTAGATCCGTTCTTCAAACAATTAAAATTACTTTGGTGGAGAATTATGGCTAGGAATAGAATCTTATATTTTTCGTTATTTTTTTTGTCACTAATATTTATTTATTTTTATGGTGGCAAGATACCCTATATGCTTTTTTACATTATTATTGTATTGCCCATTATTTCTATTTTATTTACCTTTATTGCTTATTCGAGATTTCGATTTGCCGAATCCATCGATAAAAGGATTGTTATGAAAGGTGATTCGGTTAATTATACATTAAGTATCCAAAATCCCGGTTTTTTTCTATACCCATTTATAAAAGTAAACTTTTATGGGGAGGATACTATTTTTTCCGGCCAGTTTCACACAAAAAGTTTTTCACTATTGCCTTTTCAGAAAAAATCTTTTACCTTTAGTATCACTTGCAAGTACCGAGGTTATTACATGGTAGGTGTTAAGAACATTGAATTTGAGGATTACCTTGGAATTTTCCGGCTTTCGTACAGGCCCAACGCAGCTAAAACCATAACTGTTAATCCTCGTTTGATAATCCTTGACAATTTCAGCATAAAAAACAATTATTTGTCGGAATCCCATTCCATACTAAACAATCAATATGAAGACATTACAACTGTTTCGGATACGAGAAAATATGCCTATGGTGACAGTCCGAAAAGGATACATTGGAAATTATCCGCAAAGGTTAATCAGTTAATGGTAAAAAACTTCGAAGGTACTTTTAAAACAAACTGTGTTATAATGTTAGACCTCAAAAAAAACAATTACAGCTACGAACGCAACATAATGCTGGAAGACAAATTAATTGAATGTGCTGTTGCAGTTGCTAATTTCTGCCTTAGCAACTGGATTCCAATAAATCTTGTCTATCATTCCAAGGCGTTAAATAAAATTGAAGCCAAAAACCCTATGGATTTCGATAAAATCTATGACCTGCTTTCAAAGGTAAGTTTTGACCAGGATATCCATCTTAAAGACCTTTTAGACATATACAGCAGGGATAATGCAAATAAAACGGATCTTATCATACTTACATCAAATATTGACTACGACCTTTATGATGAGATATACAATTTAAGAGCGGCAGGATACGATGTTAATCTCATATATATTTATTCCAAGGACTTTTCCGCAAACAGCGAAAATACCATAAGGTCTATCTTGACAAACTTGCCAGAAATAGGTACAAGTATCTACAAAGTTAATATCGACGATAAAGTAGAAATGGTTCTTAACTCTGCCAGTGCTTAGCAAAATGTGAGGTGACCTAATGTGAATATAAAAAAATTGCTTGGATATATAATTAAACTTCTTCTCATGATTACCTTGAGCTTTAGTTTTGTTTATCCTTTTACTACTACCCTTGGATTTAAGTATACACCCATTGAGGTTTTAGTGGTTGTATCAGCATTTTTATTGTTATTTTCAATTTTTCTTGTCAATGGAATAATGACAAAAATATCTGTAATTTCTTTTATATCCGGCGGATTAATTGCTATTATATACTCAGTTTTTAAAAAAAAGTTTTACCTTCTAACTGAACCTTTTGTCTGGATATTTTACTTTGTTCAGGGTAAGGAAAACCCAAATGAATATTTTGCAGTTATATTTACTCTGCTTTTTGCCTTTGCTTTTTCATTAATTGTTTATATATTTACCGTTAAGAAGTTCAACTTTTACCTTCTATTATTAACCGGGCTTTCAATATTCTGCGTTCAATGGATGCTCGATTATTTTGTTGAAAATCGTGCTTATATTTCCTTTTATACTTTTGTGGTTTCCATATTGATTTATTATCTTCTTCATGTATACAACAAAAAATGGGCCCAGGATTCCAACGATTTTGTCAATCCATCGGTTTTTATAGTTCTTATTGCACCTATAGCTTTACTGGTGCTTCTCCTAACTGTATTCATTCCGGTAAGTTCAAGACCCATTGAATGGAAATGGCTAGATGATAAATTATACTATGTGATGAATTTTAAATGCAGAGCTATTAAATCCGGGAATATCGGATATTTCGACTTATCTTCCACGGGTTTCGGAAATGATGGAAACAAATTAGGCAGCAACGTAATTCCCGATAAAACTCTTGTCCTAAAGGTAAAATCACCAAAAACTTTATATCTCAAAGGCCGTTCAAGTGATCAATATACAGGTTCATCTTGGGTTAACACTAATATCTCCTATTACGAACTCAATAACCAGAATAATAAACTTAACTTTGATACCTTTGAATTTGAAAATGGTCTATATCTGCTTTTCGATTTTTATAGAATGTCATCAGACTACACCGTTAAGATTCCAAGTATTCCTATGGATTTTTCAAAATACAACGTTGAAATACATTATGAAAATATTAATACCTATTCCCTTTTTGCGCCGCTTAAAGTTTCTAATCTCAACTTTCCGGATTCCGACCAAAACGATATTTTTGTCAATGCCGAAGGAGTTTTGGTAGCAAGAAAATTGCTAGGTAAAGGTTTTACCTATTCCTTTGATGCCTATGACCTAAAATACGGAAGCAAATATTTTGAAAATCTTTTGAGATCCAGCTATAAATATTTTTACATAAATTATTTAAATAAAGCTTTAGATCTGCTTGGAAAATATGTGGACAATAACGTTGTTAATATTCTTAATTCCTATGATGCAAAAATAACTGTAAATAAAAACAATTTATATCAGATGATATTAGAATCTCCAAGCGCTGAGGCGATGAAAGAAAATCTTACCAAATATCTCCTCAATAAAATCAACGCGGCATTTAAAGACTCTGATGAATATAGGAATTACGCGACGAGCGTCGTCCTTACCTTAATCGATACTATTGATTCACAACGCATTTACGGAAATAATCAGAATCTTTTTGAATGTATAGCAACTCTGTATTCTTTGGAATATCATTCAAGTACCATATATTCAAAGTATCTTGGTATTCCCGATACTGTTCCTCAAAGAGTAAAAGATTTGGCATATTCGATAACAAAGAACGAGAATACTGACTATGACAAGGTAAAGGCAATTGAACTATATCTTTCAAAGAATTATAAATATAATCTTACTCCCGGTGACGTACCCGACGGCGTTGATTTTGTAGACTATTTCCTTTTCGAACGTAAAGAGGGATACTGCACCTATTTTGCAACAGCTATGGCTATCCTTACAAGAAGTATTGGTATTCCTTCAAGGTATGTAGAGGGTTATTTGCTTCCATCTGTCACAGGAAAGGACAAGCTATATGAAGTTACAAATGAACGGGCTCATGCGTGGGTTGAAGTTTATTTTGAAGGTTTCGGATGGATACAGTTTGAACCTACTGCAACTTTTTCCCATAACCTTTATCAAGTTGAAACTTCAAGTGCTCCGCAAGTTCAAACACCTACACCAACTTTAAATAGCAAAACTCCCATCAGCAGTTTTACTCCTAAAAGCACAAGTAATCTGCCGAACCAAAAGGAAGCTGTAAAAAAGCAAAAGGCTATAAATAAAGAACTTGTTACCATTGTGGCCATTGCTGCGGGAATTATACTTTTTATATGTTTAATTGTCTTTTTAAATATCTTCAGAAGAAAAAGGCGAATATCCAATCTTTCCAAATTACCGCCGAGAGAAGCTGTACTCGAACTCTATAAATACTTTTTAAAGCTTATGTCCATGCAAGATGCTGATATAAAAATGGGAGAAACTCCATTAGATCATGCTAAAAGGCTTGACAGTATAGGGAAATTCTATCCCTATAAGATGGAAGAAGTTACAGAAATATTTGTGAAAGCAAGATATAGCAGAGATGAAGTTACAGCAAATGACTTCAACAAAGTTTTAGAGTTTTATAATCCCTTATTAAAAGCAACAAAGGAATATATAGGTAGTTTAAAATACATACTGTATATGTATGTGTTATTCAAATTGTAGTCTAAAATCATATTTAATCACCATAATATAGATTTATTTAAAGTTTAAGCAGCACAAAAATGACGCCAATCATATTAAAGAGACTGGCGTCATTTAATTTTTACCGGTAACTATCCCGTATACTTGTCCAATTAATTCCTATTGGAAAATATAGAAATTTAATAGATTATTTATACAAAGGATATTTATCGCACAAAGCCTTAACCCTATCTTTAATAGCCTGTTTTGAATTTTCAAAATCAGTTAATGCAATATTTATAAGATCTGCAATTTCCAACATATCGTTTTCCTTCATTCCTCTTGCTGTAACCGCAGGAGTTCCAATTCGGATACCGCTTGTGATAAATGGACTTTGAGTATCAAAAGGAATACCATTTTTATTAACCGTAATATTAACCTCATCAAGCATAAACTGCGCTTCTTTACCGGTAATGCCCTTATTCCTCAAATCAACAAGCATCAAATGGTTGTCGGTACCTCCGGAAACAATATTCAACCCTTTTTCCATCATTGCATTCGCCAGTACATTGGCATTTTTTACTATTTGAGTCTGATACTGTTTAAACTCATCAGACATAACCTCTTTAAAGCTTACTGCCTTCGCAGCTATTACATGCATAAGAGGCCCACCCTGTATACCTGGGAAAACGGCTTTATCTATTGCTTTTGCAAACTCAGCGGTACACATTATCATACCGCCTCTAGGACCTCTTAATGTCTTGTGGGTGGTAGTAGTTACAAAATGAGCATAAGGTACAGGACTTGGATGCAATCCTGCTGCAATTAGACCTGCAATATGAGCAATGTCCACCATCAGATATGCGCCAACTTCATCAGCGATCTCTCTAAATGCTTTAAAATCGATAATTCTAGGATAAGCACTTGCACCTGCAATTATCATTTTAGGCTTGCATTCTTTAGCAATTTTCAGTACTTCATCGTAATCTATCCTAAAGGTTTCCCTGCTAACTCCATAGGATACAATATTAAAGTACTTACCGGACATATTTACAGGACTTCCATGACTTAAATGTCCTCCATGGGCAAGATCCATACCTAGAACGGTATCGCCAGGGTTTAATACCGCAAAGAAAACAGCCATATTGGCCTGGGCTCCAGAATGAGGCTGAACGTTTACATGTTCCGCTCCAAAAATCTTCTTAGCTCTTTCAATAGCAAGATTTTCAATTACATCAACATACTCACATCCTCCGTAGTATCTCTTGCCAGGGTAACCTTCAGCATATTTGTTTGTCAAAGGAGTTCCCATTGCTTCCATAACAGCTTCACTGGTAAAATTTTCAGATGCTATTAACTCAATTTTATCCCTTTGACGGTTTACTTCATCTTCTATTGCCTTTGCAACTTCAGGGTCGAATTTTGATAATTCATTCAAATTATACATGAAATAACCTCCTATTAAAATTACAAAATAAAAAATATTATTTGCTATTTCATAAAACTAATTCCAAGTCTCTAAAGTTAGCATGTCTTTTAAATCATGTTTCAGCTATGATATTACTTTAAGTCCAATATTAGGATTATAATAATAAATAAAAATTATGTCAATGAGTATTTGTCATTAATGTCGATTGTTGTAGTATTTGCATAAGTTTTTTCAATTTGCTCATTAGCTTCTTCATTGTTTTTTTCTACCAAAGCATTTTTTAATATACCTAATAATACAAACACTCCGGGAAGTGTACTGATTGCTCCAAAATTAAAACAAGCCTGCATCAAATATCCTGTCAAACCTAATAAAATTGCAAGAATTTCAGTTTTTATTTCCTTACCTTTCTTAATCCAAGGTATAAAGACGGATAAAAGAAACCACAAGTAGAATATGAGTGCCGGTATTCCCATTGTTGCAGCATATTCCAAATATTCACTGTGTACTTTGTCGAAATAACCTATATCTCCCAATTCTGGATATTTCTCGTATTCTTCTCTAGTTATTACAGCATAATAAGCAAAACAGTCGGGACCGGTGCCCACTAAAGGATGCTCAGCAATTACTTTTAAAGCCTTGCCATAGATAAAAAACCTGTTGGTTCCAAATTGTTCAATATTACCGGAATACGCCTTCTCGATTTGATCCTTCATAGAATAGTATCTACCCACTATTTGACCGTTACCCGTAGCATCAAAAAAAATAAGAATAATAGTAAAAGTGGCTACAATTAGTACGAGCTTCTTAAAATACTCTTTGAAATTTTTCCGGAAAATCCATATTACCAATGCCAATGCAGCAATTGTTCCCATCCATGCAATCCGAGTAAGGGATACTAAAAGTCCCGTATAAGATAAGACAAGAACTATATAGCACCATATACTTTTTTTAAAACTTTTACTTTTTAGAAACATCACAAATACCATAATTGTGGGTATAGTAAAAAAAGCTCCGGCAGTATTTCTGTTTCCAAGTGTTCCTCGAGAAACACCAAGTATTATTCTTGCATCAAAATATTTTCCTAAAATTATGTTCAGAGGTTCAATTCCATAATAATTAAATATAGAGTGGATTGTACATACCCCTACAGCAATTAAGTAAGCTGCAAGAATTTTTCCTATGTATTTTCCCTTAACCATATTAACAACAAAAGTAAAAACAACTGCATAACAAAAATAGGCTACAAATCCCTGCCATCTCATTGGATAACCGTGAAAAGCCACAGCCATATCCTCAGCAAAAAAGAGTGACACAAGCATCCATATCAAAAACAATAAAAGCGGAAGACTAATCTTTATTTTTTGCTTTCTTGCAAAAGCTTTAAACCCCATTAAAGTTAACATAAACATTGATAGAATGATTAAAATAATTATCTTAGAATAACCATGTATATCCAAAAAATACCATGTATTGACCGGTGTATTAACTATCTTTGGAATTGATATAAGAGGCAATACCGCAACTACCATAACCACCATAATAAAAGATATAAAATCAATTTGCTTCTCTTCATCCTCGGGACTTCCTATTTGTTTAGTAATTTTCTCTAAAATACTAATAGCAAAAACCCCCTTCTGTATAATAATAGCTTTTACTCAACTACTTTATACAACTCATCGGATAATGGCTCATCGATTTCAGCATAGCCATCCTTTAATACAAGCTGCTTTTTATTGCCCTCTGTTATTTGACCAATGATAGTAGCCTTTATGCCGTTGCTTTCCAACTCCTTTACCAAATCTTTCCCATTTTTGCAGGTTATAATCATACAACCGCTTGAAATTAACCTAAAAGGGTCAATATTAAAAATATTGCAGATCTTTAATGTCTCTTCCATGACCGGGATTTTGTCAGCATATACAACAGCACCTTTCTCGGAAGCTTCCGCCACTTCCCAAACAGCTCCCAGTACCCCTCCTTCCGTAATATCGTGCATTGAGTTCACACCAAATCGTCCTGCAATTATTCCTTCTTTTACTACACTTATATCTTTAACTAAAGATTTAGCTTTCTCCAAAACATCTCTTTCGATTTTATCCATAAGTTCTTTTTCTTTATCATGGGCGATTATTGCAGTTCCTTCAATTCCTGCATACTTTGTTATAATTATATCATCCCCAACCATAGCCCCGGATGTTGATACCAGCTTGTCCTTTAAAGCATGTCCTACTGCAGTAGTAATTATAACAAATCTATTAACCGCACTGGTAACTTCAGTATGCCCGCCTATTATATCTACATTTAATGAGCTTGCTGTATCACTTATCTGGGACATAACCAACTCAAGATCGCTTTGTGTTGCCCTAGGAGGCACCAATATTGTAACAAGAAGACCTAAAGGTTCAGCTCCACATGATGCAACATCATTGCATGAAATATGTACTGCCAAACGTCCAACTTCATTTTCGGCACCGGTAATGGGGTCCGATGACAGCACACATACATTATTGCCAAAATCAACTGCACAGCAATCTTCTCCCACCTTCGGTCTTATAAGTATCTCTTTCCTATTATTTTTTATTTTATCTAAAACAATTTCTTTTAAGACACCATTAGGAATTTTTCCTATCTTCATATTTCCTCCAACTTGCTCAAATTTAATTTTATAATAACATATTGCTGTAAAAGGTTCAATTTTTGAAAATATTTCTTTATAAAAAATGATATTAAAAAATTAGCCCTTATCATGAGCTAATTTTCTACGTTTTCTTGTTGTTTAAGTATTTTTTCTTTCTGCTCTTTCGCAAGATAGTACTGCTCTCTTGCAACCTCAATAAGATTCTTATTTTCCCTTGCTCCCGGTGAAGTTATAAGTCTGCTGAACCACAAAACTGCTTCTTCCACGTTTCCAGTTCTTCTGTAAAGTTCAGCAATCATATACATGCAAGTATACTCATCCAGCTTATTTATCGGAAACTTTTCATTTTCATAAGTGTCAAGGTAAAATCTTAAAGCGTGCTTTAAAAATTCATATTCTCTCTCATCCTTGTTCATCCTATATAACCATGCAATTCTTATGCAAACTTTCGCCAAATCACTGGATCTAGCTTCTATTATTTGTAGATTATATAATGCTAATTTATATACTTCTAAAGCATTTTCAATAGTCCTTTCCCCGGTAAACTTTCTGCTTTTCCAATAAGGTGAAATTGCAGTTTTAATCTTTTTTGCTTGCTTGTCCGATAATTCTTCAAATCTTTCTGACAGTGCAGCATAACCGCAATGTTCGCACACCCAGGCCTCATATAAGAGAGGATTTATGCCCTCGTAGTATATGCAAAAATCCGTATCTTTAGATGATATAACACAAGCTTTTGATTTAACCTTAGTTACTTCTATTTTGTTATTGCATACCGGACATATAATTTCTTTGCTGTATAATGATTCGTTCACAAATAATCCCTCACATTTTAACTATTTATATTTATAAATTCTTTATTCGTTAATGTAGTATAATGATGTTAAATATTTTAGTCCATTAAATTTCTAATTTACTGCATGACTATTCGCAGGATTTACTCTTATTACACCTCTGACTGGCTGGTAAGTATCCTCCGATATTTTTTCCCGTTCAACAAGTCTATTATTTTTGTCATAGGTCTCACGATAAACAACAACCTTTTGACCGGTCACAGCCGCTTTTTCAACGACTACTTCCCCTATGGGAACATTCTCATCGAAAATTACTATTTCCTTTTCGGGAGGTAATTGTTTAACCACTACTGACTTAAGTTTCACCGTTTGAGGTACTTCTTCCTCTATCCCTACAATTCTTATAATAATATTACTGCCTGATACTTGTGCACTTATAAGAATAGGATATTCTTTATTATTTTTAAATTTAAAATCAATATATCCTTCCGATATAGTTGCATCCTGCCCCGGATCAACATAACCTAAAGGCATTGAGTGAGGTCTTCTCTCAACAACTTCCAATTTGCTTTTCAATACTGCCACATATAGGGTTGTTGTTACTTGGCACACTCCACCTCCAACCCCTTCTAAGAACTTGCCTTTTATGATAACCGGTGCGTTCCTGTATCCATTACTGATAGTTCTCGGTCCTAAAGCTTTATCCATGGAAAATGTATCTCCGGGCAATAAAATAGTGTTATCTATCCTATCGCAGGCCAACTTAATATTATAGCTTCTATCAACTTTTTGCGGATTAAAAGATGTAGAAAAACTAGATATTACCTTATTTATGACAGAAATATCATTATATCTTACCCTTGGATAAATATCGTCAACTATTAATTCTATGGGAGAAAAATTCTTCTCTAATAATATATTTTCTATTAAATCTAGATTTTTGTCAACGTCAACATTTTTTCCTATTACTTCTTCATTAAACGTTATTTTCCCGTTTTTAAAAATTGCTGAAGCATTTACCTCTTTTTGGTCAATTTCATTTTTTATTCCTTCCAAAACACTTCTCAACTTACTTCTATCAAATTGAGCAACAAGAGGTATATTTACATGGTTTTTTCTTAATCGGTAAACCGTCATCAGCCGACTTATAAAATTGCCTTCCCTACCTATTCTGTAGGCATTTTCTATTGCATTGTCCACTAAAAAGCTATAGGATATTTCATTTAAATCAATATTCCACTCTTTATCACCATGTTTCAATGTTAGTTTTTTCCCGATAAAGTTTTTATTGATTTCATCTTGTATTTTTTCTCTGGCTTTTAACTTATCAATTCCCGATAATACAATATTTTCAACCTTTATACCTGCATAAAAAGTCTTTTGGTTTAATATCCATGCAAAAAAAGCTATTACAGTTGTACTTATAAGGAAAATAATAACAATTATTATAATACTTATTTTTCTAGATGCTATATTATTTAACATACTAAATACCTTCTACATAAAAAAATAATATATGGATATCTTCTAATAATTATTATTCTCAAAAAACCCGATTAAAATCAGATTTTTTATAATGTTTACTCTATAATTATACTCTGAAGATATCCCTATATTATTATTAATATTTTTATCCAATTTTAATATTACAATTATGAGGCATTTTTATTATCTAATTACTATCTATAATCAAAACTTCTGTATTTTCAATTGCCTTATTAATCAATTCTTCAAGATTAGCCTTTTGTTCCGATAATAATATTTTTTCAAGCACCGGTTTTGTTTTAGGATGCTTTGAAACAAAAACAGTGCAGCAGTCCTCATATGGAAGTATCGACGTTTCAAAAGTACCTATTTTCCTTGCAATATCTATTACTTCATTTTTATCCATTCCTATTAAAGGCCTGAATACAGGCATTTTTACTACAGAATTGGTTACATACAAACTCTGGATAGTCTGACTTGCCACCTGACCTACACTTTCTCCTGTTACCAAAGCTAAAGCTCCAACTTTTTCAGCTATCCTTTCTGCTATAATCATCATCGCTCTTCTCATAATAATAGTTAGTTGATCTTGAGGACATTTCTCATATATTTCCAGTTGAATATCGGTAAAAGGAACAATATGAAGTTTTATCTTACTGCAGTATTTTGAAAGTATTTTTGCAAGATCAATAACTTTCTCCTTGGCTCTTTCACTGGTATATGGATAACTATAAAAATGGACAGCCTCAATTTCAACCCCTCTTTTTGCAATCATCCAGCCTGCAACAGGACTGTCTATCCCACCCGACAGAAGCAACATAGCCTTACCGTTAGTTCCTAACGGCATACCGCAAACTGCAGGAATTATTTCCGAGTATATATAAGTAAATTCTCTAACCTCAACATAGAGAATAAAATCCGGATTCTTCACATCAACACTAAGTTTAGGGAAAGTCTCAAGGATATGTGCTCCAAGCTCCCTGCTTATTTCCGGTGAATCCATAGGGAATCTTTTATCCCCTCTTTTTGTCTCAACCTTAAAGGTTGTATAATCTTTTCTGTCTAATAAATCCTTCACCATAACAGCTGACTTTTCTTTAATAACATCAAAATTTGATTCAATCTTCCATACCGGACTTACCGATACAATACCAAAAACTTTAGTTAAATGGTTGATAGCCTCATCAAAATCGTAGTTTTCTTCCTGCGGCTCTATATATATTCTCGCCTGAGATCTTAACACATCAACTTTTCCTAATTTATATATTGCCCTCTTTATGTTATCTATAAGTTTTTTTTCAAATAATGGCCTATTCAAACCTTTTAACAGTATTTCCCCATATCTTACCAAAATAACCTTTTTCATCTTTTCCCTCCACGTTTTATCCTAATTTTGGGCAGTATCTCTTTCAACGCCCCGATGGTATATTCCATCTCATCTATAGTATTAAAAGCTGAGAAACTAAATCTAATAGCACCATCTATCTTTTCAGGTTTTAACCCTATCGCCTTAAGCACATGGCTGTGTATATTCTTTCTCGAAGAACAGGCAGATCCCGTTGAAACGAATATATTTTTCATTTCAAGATGATGAACAAGAACCTCTGCCCGGATATTTGAAAAAGAGGCATTAAGAATATAAGGCGATGAATCTTTTGGCGATATAATCAATACATCCTCAGAAAACTCCTCTTTAAGTCTGTTTTTAAAGTATTCCTTTGTTTTTGCGCATCTAAAATAATTTTCATCTATTTTACTATTGGTTATATCGGATGCCATTCCAAATCCGCATATTCCGGAAACATTTTCAGTACCCGATCTCATAGTAAACTCTTGTCCTCCACCTAGCAATAAAGGCTTTATTTTTAAACCTTTTTTTACATATAAAGCTCCTACACCTTTTGGTCCATGAATCTTATGGGAACTTACCGACATTAAATCAATACCTAATTTACTTGGAGAAATTTTCATTTTTCCGTAAGCTTGTACTGCATCTAAATGGACTATAGCATTCCTGTTTTTCTGATTTTTTATTTCTACTATCTCACTTACAGGCTGCACAGTTCCGATTTCATTGTTTACATAAATTATGCTAATTAAAGCCGTATCCTCATCTACAGCTTCTCTTAAATCATTCATATCGATAATTCCTCTATAGTCCACATCAAGAAAATGAACTGTATATCCTTTATTCATTAAATATTTATATACTTCTAATACCGACGGATGCTCTATCTTAGTTGTTATAATTTTCTTTCCCAGCCTTGGATTAGCCTCAAGGAAACCAAGTATAGCAAGATTATTAGCCTCTGTACCCCCCGAAGTAAAATAAATCTCCTGATTGTGTACATCTAGAGACTTAGCTATTATTTCCCTGGCATTTTTTATATGTTTTTCCGCCTCCAATCCCTTCGTATGGATGGATGAAGGATTGCCATATACTTCTCTATTAATTTGCGAAATATATTCTATTACCTCATCATAGGGTTTTGTTGTTGCGCTATTGTCAAGGTAAATCTCTTTCATTTCATGCCCCTCTTTGCTTCGTATTAATAACTAAAAAAACATACTTCCCAAAACTTGTGAACGGTAACTATAAAATTATTAAAATTAACTAATATAGTATATCACAGGAATGAATTTATTTAAATAAAAAAATGCTTTACCTTAGGTTTTAACCAGGTAAAGCATTTTTATACCTAGATATTTCTATAATCGTAACTCAACCAATTTAAATAGTGCTTAAGGCATTTATAATTGGATTCGGATATCTCCTGTATCTCTATGCCATACTCAAAATAACCTTTGTTTCTTTCCTGTCTTACAATGGCACCACTAAAAGAAAGGTTATTAGTTCGGTCGAGAATTACTTCAACTCCAACCACTTTTTTTCTACTTACAGGCAGGTAGTCGGAGCAATTTATTTTTACTCCACCGGAACTTATATTTTTAACAACTACAAATAACTTATCTGAAATATTAGGTACATGTAAATTGGCTGAAAGACTCACATAATATCTTTGATATTTTCTTAAATTTTTCATTTTTTCAATTCGATTTACCGAGACAGTAAAATCCAAGGGATTTAGAGAATTAATATCTGTTATCTTTCCGCTAATCACGAAAAGATTGTTGGATTCTGAATAATTCATAGATACACTATCTCCGGGAAAGAAAAAAGTTTCCTGTATCAATTCCTTAGTAATAATCCTTAATGTATTTTCAGTCTTTTCCAATACAGTAGCGTTTAAATTCTCAGACATATTAATATGTTTTATTTCTATACCTTTACCTACCTTTATCAACTTACTGAGGCTTTTATCAATACTTAAAAAAGTATCTTCTTTTTTTTGGTCTAAATATAATTCAGACACAACCCCCACCCCTTTCAAAAGGTATAAACGGATAGTACATATTAAGTTAGATCAAAAAACACACAGAACTCCTTTGAAGATTACTCCAATTTATGTAAAACACATAGCGAAATTTATAATATACATTGTGCATTCAATGAATTCTTATACATTATTTCGAAAAATTGAACATAGAACATTAAATTTTTCTCGAAACCTCGGATAATTTGTAACAATCTTTACATTGCGGTTTCAAAAATTCCGAGTTAACGTCCTTTTGGTGATAATACCGGATAGGTTACTTTTTGAAACCATGTTATGTAAACTATTAATTGAATTATTATATACTTATCTAATAATTAATTCGCTTTTCCAAGAAAATTTATAACTATGACTATAAAATTCAATAAGTTCTATTATTATAGATTTTAAAATTTTGCTTTCTCATTAATTATACTATAAATTTATTAAAATTGACATATTTTTTTATTAATAATTTTCCTTTTATTCATATAATTTTGCTGCAATACTCATATATTCAAGTAGACATTAATATATTACTATAAAACAATAAAATAATACTTTATTTTTATATTATCCTATGCTATAATGTAATTAAGTAATACAATATTTCCTCCCGATCACGGTATAAGGAGATATAAATAGTGACTTATGAAACAGGGCAAAGTCGTTGAAAGACGGCGGCGCAAAGCTTTGGGTCTAACGTTTAGGCAAATATCCCTAAACTATGATCGCCAGGCTGCCATTAAAAGTTCTGTTTATACTCTTTAAAATATAAGCTATAGTGCCTCTGTCTCTCTTATTTTCTTGTAAGAGACAGATTTAAAAGGAAATAGGTCATTAATATTTCCTTATACCACTTTTTTTATGTCGAAATGTAAATTTGATTACTATTTACTCTTTTTTTATGCCATTCTATAGTTAATTAAGTGCCTTTAAGAAATTCAACTTATTGTATTCTTTATCTAATCTGTCTTTTATATATCTCTTCGAGACTTTTTCAAGTTCTAAAAGTATTGGGTTTGAAACTTCAAAATTAAAAACATTTTTTATATTGCTATATACTATATAATGAATTGCTCTTGCAGCTCCCTCAGATAATCTTAAAGCATATCTGTCATTTTCTATACACTGTTTGCATAAAAAACCACAGTGCTCAAAACTGAAATAAAAATCTTTAAAATCTTCTCTTCCGCACTTTAAACACCCCATCACATAAGGTGCATACCCTAAAATTGACATTAACCTAATTTCAAAAACTCTTGTAATCAATTGCGGAGATTTATCGGTTTTTGCAAGCATATAAAGAGAGTTCAAAAAGAGCTGCAAAACTTTACTTGAAGGCTGCTCTTCTTGAACAATATCCATTACAATTTCATTTATATGAGCTGCATAGGTAAGTTTTACCAGATCCTCTCTAATTTCATAGAAAGGCTCAATCACATCACAACTGTTAATTGAATACATATCTTTTCCTTTAAAAAGGATAAATTCACTATAACAAAACAACTGCGTACCTGCTATAAGTCTGCTTTTGGGTCTTCTAGCTCCCTTCGCAGACCCGGAGATTTTCCCCTTACTTTTTGAAAAGATAGTTAATATTTTATCTGCTTCTCCAACATTTATTTCTTTAAGAATAATACCTTTTGTTTTTATATAACCCATTTGAAACCTCGTAAGCAAGAAAGAATCAATAATTTTGACCCATATTAATTTTTATATATTAAAAAAACACTCTTTATATTTTTTATACAATCAAATTTAATCAATTCTTACTTATAGCAACTTCATCTTTTGCTGCCTCAGCTTCCTCAGCAATTTTATTTTTTTCTTCAATTTCTTTAAGGAAAATATAGGTATCGATACTTCCTGTACTCTCAAAAACTTTCCAGGCAAATTCCTTTAACATAAAATGCATCCCCCTTAAGTGTTTTTTGTCCATTATATGGTTCTCGAAACTATTATCCCTCTCATATACCTTTAGTGAAATACCGTATTTTTCCCATTGAACATAAGTTTTTAAAAGGAAATAAAACTTAGGTTCAATAGTTCTTTATCCTAATTATAGGTTTCACTAAAAAAAAGTTTTGTATACTTGAAAATTTATACTATCCAAAAATCAAATTTAAATATTTCAATCCTACAGATTATCTATACCACAGGAATGCATTTATAAAAACATAGTAATTATTTCTTGTAACCTAGTACTTTCAACATCAGGTCATTATTTCTCCAATCGGGTTTTACCTTTACCCACAGCTCTAAAAATACTTGTGTACCTAATAAATTCTCAATTTCCAATCTTGACAGACTGCCTATTTTTTTAAGCATCTTTCCGCCTTTGCCTATAAGTATTCCCTTATGAGTATCCTTTTCGCAGTAAATATTAGCCTGTATATTAACTATATTTTTATCTTCCCTCTGTTTAAAAGATATTACTTCAACTCCTACACCGTGAGGAACTTCATCACTTACAAGCTGAAGTATTTTTTCTCTGATTAGTTCTGCAGCAATTAATTTTTCAGGCTGGTCTGTCAACATATCATCGGGAAAATATTTCGGCCCTTCAGGCATAACCTTTAAAATCTCGCTAATGAGCAAGTCCTGTTTGCCATCTCTTAACGCGGAAATAGGAATTACAGATTCGAAATTCATTAAATCCTTATAAGTATCGATAAGGGGCAGCAATTGGGATTTATCTATCAAATCTATTTTATTAATAATTAAGAAAACACTGGACTTTACGTTTTTTAACTGATCAATTATATAAAGATCTCCCGGCCCAGGTTTGGCTGTATTTGCTTCAACCAGAAACAATACCGCATCAACTTCATTTAAGCTCTCAACTGCAATATTCACCATAAAATCTCCAAGCTTATTTTTAGGCTTGTGTATTCCAGGAGTATCAATAAAAACCAATTGATAGTCATCCCCTGTTACTACTGCCTTGATAGTGTTCCTTGTAGTTTGAGGTTTCTCAGACATTATTGCAATTTTCTCACCGGTAATACTATTTAAAAGTGTAGACTTACCGACATTAGGTCTACCAACTATTGATACAAAACCTGATTTAAAACTCATCCAATCCTTCCTCCTGTAATATTTAAGGTTATTCAAAATAAATTATCATCGCCGTTTAAAATTGATATTTAATTTAAACTATAAAATTGGCAACTATAACGATAGATTTAAAGTTTCCAAAACAGCGTACTGTTTTGAAATCATTTTCTCTTCTCTTTCCGGTGTATCATGATCATAACCTAACAAATGAAAAACCCCATGAGTAATCAAAAAAGCCAGCTCCCTCTCAAAGGAATGTCCATATTCTTCAGCCTGGGCCTTTGTCATCTCAAGGGAAACAATTATATCTCCAAGCAGCAGTACGTCCTCGTCAAGGTCAAAATCTCCTTCATCGGAATTTATGACACCTTCATACATATCTACAATAGGAAATGAAAGTACATCTGTTGGCTTATCAATTTGCCTATGTTCCTTATTAATTTCCCTAATATACCGGTTGTCCACAAACATTATTGAAATTTCCGACGGTATACTAAATTTCTCCATAGAAAGGCTTATATCTACAGCTTTATTTACTAGTTCTATCATATCTTCTGTCACTTCTATTTTATTCTGCAAATCTTCTATCAAGACTCTCATTCATTCTTCTCCTTAAGCATTTTTATTATTGTAATAGGCAGCTAATTAGCCTCCTGTTTCATATATAACAGTCCTTAAATTTTTTCCTCCTGTTTGTCATTACTATTTTGTTCGTTTATTTTTAATTCATTCTCATTATACAATTTATTGTCTTGCTTTTTAACATCGGGATATTCTTCTCTTGCATGAAAATATCCTCCAAAGACTTTCATAAAAGCCTTTGCTATATTATCCAAATCCTTAAAGGTCAAATTACATTGATCCAGTTGACCATCATCAAACTTGTCCTTTATTATTTTCCTTATAAATCCTTCTATTTTGCCCTCCGTCTTGTCAGGCATAGATCTTACTGCCGCTTCCACAGAGTCGGCCAACATTACTACCGCCGCTTCTTTAGTGGAAGGTTTTTGGCCGTCATATCTGAAATTAGCTTCATCGACCAAATCATCCTTTTCAACATTCTTTGCCTTATGGTAAAAATATGCCACCAATGTTGTTCCATGATGCTGAATAATTATATCTCTTATAACCTGTGGTATTCTATATCTCTTGGCAATCTCCACTCCATCATGAATATGGGAAGTTATTACAAGGGTACTTAAGTTGGCTGTCATCTTGTCATGTGGATTTCCATCCATTTGGTTCTCCATAAAAAAGCTTGGCCTCTTAAGTTTGCCTATATCGTGGAAATATGCTGCCACCCTAGCCAGCAGCGCATTCCCTCCAACTGCTTCTGCACCGGCTTCCGCTAAATTTCCCACCATCAAACTGTGATGATATGTTCCCGGTGCTTCTATCAATAACCTCTTCAAAAGTGGATGATTTGGATTGCTAAGTTCTAAAAGCCTTATAGGAGTAACTATATTGAAAGCTACTTCCAAATAAGGCAAAAGTCCGATGGTAAGAACAATGGAAAGAAATCCGTTAAGCATAACAATAATAGACTCATAAACTATGGTCTTAGGTGGATACTTTCCAATTAAATCGACCGATACTATAGTAAGAACATTTATAATTCCTATAATAAGTCCGCCCATAGAAAGTGAATTTCTGTGATAACTGGTTTTTGAAACAATAAACGCTGTAAAAGCTCCGCTTATGGTACCTAAAATCATAAACTTAATCTCACCATTGGTCATAATAGAAATTGTAATTGTCAATAAGAAATTTACTATTATGGCCAGCCTTAAATCCAGTAAAATAGATATAAGAGCTGTAGCTAAGAATATAGGTATTGTCAGGGTTGATATTTCAAAAACCATACGGGCTGTAATAAGTATCACCAGAATAAGAAGTGACAGTAAAATCAGATCATTTCTGTTATTAAATACTTTCTTGCAAAAATTATTCATATATAGAATAAGTAAAAGAGAAACTAAAAATACAATTATAAATATGCCTGCCGCAAAAGCATAGTCAATCTTCCCTGTGGTCTCCAACCAATTAAGTTCCTCAAGAATTTTTATCTTGTCCTCGGTTACAATATCACCTTTACTCAAAATTCTGTCGCCCTTTTTAATCATCACAATGTTGTCAGGATCGTTTAAGGCAAGTTCATATATCAATTCTTTCTTTGCCCTTGTATCTTCTGCATTTATAGTTCTGTTAGGTTTTATTAAATATTTTGATAAAATCAAGCCGCAATTCTTTATTTCTTGTTTCAAATTTGAGCTCAAAATGCTATTCTGCATCTGAACAATTTTTTGGGAAAGATTGTCTTCTGTAACATCCTGTTCCATTATATCCGCAACCAGTTCCCTCAACAAAGTTCCAAAACTTTGAACATCATCCTCCGTTGCATTTGCAACAAAGAACAAAACCTGATCATAAGAAAGAACAATATCCAGTTCTTCTAGCTCTTTATTAAGATTAGAAGCCTCTTCTTTCCTAATATTTAAAGCTTTCATATCATAATTTTCATCATTGGCATTTAGCGTTTGTTTTATTTTTTTATCGGCATTTTTTCTATATTTTTCAATAAGACTTATAAAATCTACTGTTTTATTTATAACTTCTATGGAAGCATTTCTTATTTCCTTCATATCTCCTACTTCGGCTTCTGCTATTTTTCTAGCATTTTGCTCTGTTAGGATTGTATTTTTTATGTCTCTCGGAGCTGTTATATCATATTCGGACTTTTCTCCAAGCTTTAATTTATACTTTTTAGGAGTAGCACCATTCAATACAATTGCATAAGCAACAAGAATGGTTATTACTGCAATCAGTATTCTTTGGATACGCTTGTCCTTAAAATAAGTTTTTAAACCTCCATAAGACTCTTTGTTTTTATCCTTTGTCATATAATACTTCGCCTCCATAAAGAAGTTACTTAACAAATGCATTTCCTACATAATAAGCATATTGCTTTCAGTTATTTCGCTTTTTGTCATATCTATCATAGGCCTGAATAATTCTTTGTACAAGCTCATGTCTTACAACATCTTTATCGGTTAAATGCACAAAGGATATTCCCTTAATATCTTTCAAAATATTCATTACTTCTTTAAGACCGGATTTTTTGTCTCTAGGCAAGTCAATCTGGGTAATATCGCCGGTAATAACAGCTTTTGAACCAAACCCTATTCGGGTCAAGAACATTTTCATTTGTTCCGGTGTAGTGTTTTGGGCCTCATCTAAAATTATGAAGGAATCATCTAAAGTTCTACCTCTCATATAGGCAAGAGGGGCTACTTCTATCATACCTTTTTCGAGATACTTCTGATAAGTTTCAAAACCTAACATCTCATACAATGCATCATATAACGGCCTTAAATAAGGATCAACCTTGTTCTGCAAATCACCGGGCAAGAATCCCAGCTTCTCCCCGGCTTCCACAGCAGGTCTTGTCAATATAATTCTGTTTACTTCCTTATTCTTGAAAGCTGTAACAGCCATTGCTACAGCAAGAAATGTTTTTCCTGTTCCTGCAGGTCCTATTCCAAATACAATATCGTTGTTTTTAATGGCATCTATATAAATTTTCTGTCCATGAGTCTTTGACTTTATCTGTCTGCCCCTAGCTGTAAGACAAATATAATCGGTATTAAAATCGCTAACCTTGTCCAATTGATTTTCATTGGCAAGCTGTACCAAATAACTTACATTTTGCTTGGTTATAATGTCTCCTTGGGATGCAAGACTTATTAACCTTTGAAGTACTGTTTTAGCTTTATAAACTTCTTCACTTTCACCTACAATTTTTATGTTTTTATCCCTTATAACAACCTTTACACCAAAGGTGTCTTCTATAATATGCAAATTCTCATCGAAATTGCCAAAAATATTCATGGCATGTTCAATTCTATCAAACTCCAAAGACACTTCAACAATACTTTCCAATCAGTTTCCTCCAATCTCTCTTTCGTATCCAATATTTTCAAGGCATTCGATAATTGCTTCTGCAATAATCTGCCCATCTTCATTTTCTATAAAATTTACACTTGTTTCAACTATTTTTGCTTCTTTAGGTAAACTTGAATATGCTTTTTTGTATGCATTGTTTGCAGCGATTTTTTTTGCTTCGTCTAAAGATATTTCCTTCTCTATTATATTATTTTCATAATAACGTTCAATTACAATTCCAAAAGGTAAAACCAAATCTTCACCGATGGAGAGATTCTTTTCGATATTAACTTTGTCATACTCTTCATAGGGCAAACTTCCGTGAAATAAATCAATCTTTTTTGAAAAGACTACAACAGACAAATTATCTTTTTTCCTGCCCGTTCTATTCTTTTCAAAAATTTTGGTTTCCACCGGCTCTCTAGCATCATACCAAGTTCTTGCAATCACATCACCAATGGCGTGCAAAATTCTAGGATTATCCTCCTGATTTTTAACCGGTACCGTCCCGGATATGAGCACCTGTCCCTTCTTAACAGTCTCTCCGACTTTTACTGCCTCTAAACCGGACTTTACAATAATTGACTTAATTACTCCATCCTTTGCAGCGACAATATCACAAGGAGTATTTTTATCTACAAGTTTAGGTTTTTCTACCCCTTCAGCCACTTCAATCTTTACTTTAGTACCTTTTATTACAACACTAACCCAGGACAACTCGTTTATATCAAACATAAGGTTAGTTGCAACATCATGCGGATTTATCCTATATTTGAGTATCCCAGGCTTAACTCCCAACTGGTAAACTCTATCCATTATAACATCAGTTTCAAGCTTTTCATTCCCGGTAACCTCAATACTCCAAACAAAGGAAGTCATAAAATAAAATAAGAAAACAAACAGTACAGCTCCAGCAATAAAAGTTTTTCTTCTTTTATATCGGTATAGAATAAATGGGACTCCTCGTCTTCCCACTATTTTTACCCTGCATCCCGTCTTCTTAGCAATGGGCCGCAACATTTTAAACCCTTTAATGCTAACTTTCATTGACATGGTGCTGTTTTTTCTTTTCTTCACATCCCAAAGAAAAATTTGTCTTCTGGTGCATATATTTACAAACTTCTCTAAAAAATAGCCTTCCACAAATATAATAACATATCCTTTGACATAATTCCATAACCTCAATAACATTTAAATTCCCCCGATATTTCTATTTCAAGTAGCTTACATAAATTTCTATTAAATATGTTTTTTCTTGTCAGCATAAAAATCTATCTTTCCCTTTAATAGATGTTTTACAAACTTTATCCTTAAGTCAAAAAGTTAGATTTAATCTTTTTGACTTCTTTTGTCGTATTGTGTAATTCCTTGAAAATTAGTTTAAATGACTAAAAAAGCCATAATAACTGTAGAAATGACTATTTCGAAGACTTTATCACCTTAAAAACTCCAGACTTGATATATTTCCATTCACCATAAGGTCTTCTGAAGTGATTTCCCTTATCCCAAGCCCTGTTCCTGTTATTTTTATTATACCGCAATTGGTATTAATTCTTATCCGATCATCATCGTATTCAATAATTCCTTTAAAATTCTCTACTAGCAAATCGCCATTTCCAATCATAGTTAATTTTGGCACATCCAAAACAACATCTTTCGGCAATTCAAATAATTCTGACATTTTCTCTTTTAGACTGACTTTAGGTGCCTCAGTCTTTTTTCTTTTTTTTACCACCTTTTTTTTGCGAGGCATAACTTAATCCCCCTGACAAAACATTTTGCATGATTACGGATTTAGTATGTTCAATTCAACAGATCAGCCGGATCTCCAAATTCAAAACCCTTGCTTCTTGCTCCTTTAATTATCATATCCAAAGCATCGGCATTATCCTTATATACGGCGTGTAAAAGCATAATTTCACCATTGTGCAAATTATTTATAACTTTGTCATAAGCATATTGAGCCCCGCGAATTTTATCCTTATGCCAGTCGTCATAGGCAAAGCTCCAGAATAAATTTACATATCCTAACTTCTGGGTTAATGCAAGAGTCCTCTCACTATATTCACCCTTCGGGGGTCTTAAAAATTGCATGTGCTTACCGAACTTTTCAAAGAAAGCTCTATCAAGACCTAAAACTTCCTCTTCTAAAGTTTTATCATCGAGACTTGGCAAACTTGGATGATGTATGGTATGATTGCCCACAATATGGCCTTCCTCAACCATTCTTCTTACCAGATCCTGATGTTCAGATAAATACGGTCCTGTAATAAAAAACACAGCCTTTACATTATTGTCTCTTAAAACATCAAGAATTTTTGAAGTGTATCCGTTTTCATAACCTTCGTCAAAAGTAAGATAAATATGATTTTTGGCGGTATCCCCTAAATATTTTCCTCCGTATTTCTCCAACAGTTCAGGTGCGCCCGGGTCGGCAGCAGGTGTTTCTCCATAACCTTTCCTAAGGATTCCCCATCTCAATAATTCATTTTTATACTCACCATTATAATTATTGGCTGAAAAAGCTTCCTCATAAATAATCTCATCAATTACACCTTCGCTTAACATACCGGTTATTTCAGTACTAAAGTCAATGTCATCGAAACTTGCGGAATATACTCCTCCTAAATCAGGCAAATATAAATTGGTGTTGCTCTCTCTGCTGATTATATTTATCGTAAGTAAGGCAAATATCAATAGGCACAATACTATTATTTTTTTCTTCATTTTCCAATCCTCCTAAATACTTAAAATGAACTCATTCTTACTTAAATGCGTAAAGTTTTATGGCGTATTTCAATTTCCTTGATTTACCGCAAATCTAAATTGCCTTAACGACACTCTCGCTATTAAATAGCAGACAAGTTCAAATTTAAGGTCTATATTATTTATATAAGCATTTAAATTAAAAAAGACCATTAAGGCCTTTCCAAAAAATTGGTACGAATATTTCAAGCTCTTATAGGTAGGATTGGAAAACTTTTTTAATTCTCTTTAATTAAATCGAAATTAAAGGAAGGTCTGTTTTTTTCTATCTTAGGAATTATAATGCTATCAAGTTTTTCAACTTCAACACTAATATATCCATCCTCCTCCATTTTAGTAAAAACACTCCCTAACATTTTAATGGAATAATCAATTTTTGGCTCTTCAAAAATAGCCTTTATTACAAAAGGTTTATCTGAACCCATAGGCACTCCGTTAATTATTATATAATTGCCTATTTCGGAAATTTCCGTCATTGCAATTATCCGTTCATCATTTATAGAAATAGCATTAGCTTCTGCTGCTCTAAGTCCGTTAACAATTGTTAATAAATCTTTTAGACCAATCCAAGCAAAATTAGTATCTTTAACAGAAATAGTAATATTAATTCCAGGCCCCTTAACGTCGGTTAATCCTGCTATTATGCTCGCTTTTTCCATTTCCGTTCCAAGATTCTTTTTATATAAGTCTATATCTCCCTTTGCAGATTCAAACTCCCTAATTTCTTTGTCCAGTGCATCTTTTCTGCTTCTTAACTCGTCATTATTTTTTTTTTCAATTATCAGTTTATCTTTTAAATCTTCCAGGGTCATACTCTGAACACTGGCAGTTTTTTTATTGTTATAAACGCTCTTATACTGCCAAGCTACAGTAATCCCCATTATCAAACATATTAAAGTTAATGAAATAGTGTTTTTAAATTTCACTGTTCAACTACCTCCACACCTTTAACCAAGTTGTCTATGTTACCGTTGAATTTTGGTATCTCAATATCCTTTGCTTCTTTAATTTCAATCCTTATTTCCAGCCACTTTAAAACGGAATAAATAGGACTTTCAATAAAAGTGGAATACAAACGTTTAGGATCGCCAATAGCCTTAATTTCATAAGGAACAGCATATCTGTTTCTATTAACTCGTATTGTTGGTCCGGCACATACTATTTCAGTTGTTGAAATTACCCTTTCATTGTTTATTGATATAGCCTGTGCTCCACCCTTTTTCAGTTCATTAACAACTTCATAAATATCCGAATCATGAAGCAAACTCCAGTCTACCTGGATGGGATTCTTCTCTTCAGCATCATTCAAAGTTATAATCACACCGTCTCCTTTAACATCGGTTAATCCTGCATAGAGCTTCACTGTCTCCCACTGTTCCATCAATTGGCCATCATCATTGCCGGAAACGAAAGTCTTTAAAATACTTTCTTTCTTTTTTGTATTAAATTCAATTTCTTCTCTAAGTTCATTTCCGGCAGCTATTTCAGCCTCTAGTTCCTTCTTTAAATTTTCTATTTCATAAGCTATGGAAGGCTTATTTTTATTATTATTCCATATGCTTCTGAACTGAACAGTAGTTAAAACCCCAAGCAAAATGAATATAAACATCAATATATATTTCTGGTCTTTACGGAGCATGTGGATTCATCCCTTCCAAGTAGTTTTTTCATTTATAATAAATTCCAATATCTTCATCATACCAACCATAGACTTTTTATGTTTTTAGTAATTATATATGTAAACTTCATAAGGTTTATGGCTTTATCCTTTATTTTTAACGCTACTATTATTTCTAATTCTACTATAAAATTTCACTATTTCAAGTGCCAGAAGTCGTAAATTATAAGTAATATTTCATGGTTAATTGTAAAATTAAATGCAACAGGTAAAATGTAGTAAAAAAATTAACAACCATAGTGAGAAATCATGTATGATTTAGGTGTCCAATCCAAACATACAGGAGGTTCTCAACTATGGTT
>Ga0134092_1000407_pt1 | contig 43900 bp, 34 predicted proteins | sample 3_6taG_FD_94454 | JGI IMG/M metagenome (GOLD analysis project Ga0134092, IMG submission 94454) | Switchgrass degrading microbial communities from high solid loading bioreactors in New Hampshire, USA - 3_6_20_6_A3 metaG | ecosystem: Engineered > Bioreactor > Semi-continuous > Anaerobic >... | reverse complement strand
CGGAAAGGTGATTTTTTTGTATAACTCCTGTCTCGCACCCGCATAGCGGGTGGTTTTTTGATTCACACGCTTTGCGTGTGAATCAGGCTAAAGCCAATAAATAAACAACCGGCTGACAAATCAATTGTCAGCCGGTTTATATTATAAAGCATTAGTTGCTTTCTTTTAAACGTTGTTCTAATGCATCCAACTGAGCTATTAATGCTTTAGGAACTTTTTCTCCATAGTTAGCATAATGTTCTCTTATGGATTGAACTTCCTTCAACCATTCGTCTTTGTTAACTTTGAGAAGTTCAGCCATAGTTTCTTCAGTAATATCAAGTCCTGTTGTATCAATAGCATCCGGTGTAGGCATATAACCGATAGGAGTCTTAACAGCTTTTCCTTCTCCTGATACTCTTTCGAATATCCACTTGAGAACACGGCTGTTTTCACCGTAACCTGGCCATAAGAATTTACCATCTTTATCTTTACGGAACCAGTTTACATAGAAGATCTTCGGTAATTTGCTTTCTTCAGACTTAGCACCTACATCCAACCAGTGTTGTAAGTAGTCACCAACATGGTATCCGATGAATGGCAACATAGCAAATGGGTCACGACGTACTTTACCTATATTGTCGGATATAGCAGCAGCTGTTATTTCTGAACCCATGATGGATCCCATGAATACACCATGCTCCCAGCTGAAGCTTTCATGTACTAAAGGAATAGTAGTTGGACGACGTCCTCCTACAAGGATTGCTGAAATTGGCACACCATTTGGATCTTCCCATTCAGGTGCAATTGAAGGACACTGACTTGCCGGAGCTGTAAAACGAGCATTTGGATGTGCTGCAGGAGTTTCAGCACCCGGTGCCCAATCCTTACCTTTCCAGTCAATGAGATGTGAAGGAGCATCGTATCCGATACCTTCCCACCAAACATCGCCATCATCAGTTAAACCAACGTTTGTAAATATTGTGTTCTTTTCTATAGTCTTCATAGCATTCGGGTTTGAACTCATGGAAGTACCATGAGCAACACCGAAGAATCCTGCTTCAGGATTTATAGCATACAAACGGCCATCTTTACCGTATTTCATCCATGCTATATCATCACCTATAGTTTCAACTTTCCATCCCGGAATAGTTGGTACAAGCATTGCAAGGTTTGTCTTACCGCATGCACTTGGGAATGCACCTGCAATATATTTTACTTCTCCTTTTGGACTTGTGATACGAAGGATGAGCATATGCTCAGCAAGCCAACCTTCTTCACGAGCTATAACAGAAGCTATACGAAGTGCGAAACACTTTTTACCCAAAAGCGCATTTCCGCCATATCCGGAACCGTAAGACCATATTGTCCTTTCTTCTGGGAAGTGGCTGATGTATTTCTTTTCTATTGGTGCACAAGGCCATTTTGCATCTTTTTCTCCTTCAGCTAAAGGTGCACCTACTGAGTGTAAGCATGGAACGAATTCTCCATCATCACCTAATACTTCAAGAACTTTACTGCCTATACGAGTCATTATACGCATGTTAACTACAACGTATGGGCTATCTGTCAATTCAACACCTATCTTTGAAATCGGTGAACCTATTGGTCCCATTGAGAAAGGTATAACATACATTGTTCTACCTTTCATACAGCCTTTGTAAAGTTCTTTCATTGTAGCTTTTAATTCATTAGGATCAATCCAGTTGTTTGTAGGACCTGCATCTTCTTGCTTTTTAGAAGCTATGAAAGTTCTGTCCTCAACACGTGCAACGTCAGTAGCGTCACTGCGGAAAAGATAACATCCTGGGCGCTTTTCAGGATTAAGCGGAGTAGCCATTCCTGAGTCTACCATTTCTTTCAGAAGACGTTGATTTTCTTCTTCTGAACCATCGCACCAATAAATGTTGTCTGGTTGGCACATTTCAGCCATTTCTTTTACCCATGCCAATAACTTTTGATTATTAGTGTTCATTTGAATTCTCCCTTCAAATAGTTGTTTATACTATTTTGTGTTAATATACTATTGCTAGTTGCAACATTATAAATCGAATAACCGAAATTCTAATTTTCGGTAATGTACAGGAAATAGATTGTGAACTAGTTAATTTTTTCACTAACAAAAATACTACCACAAAAATATTTAAATTTCAACAAGTGTTTTGCGTTTTTCCTGCATATTTTTAATCACATAGTATAACATGCTCTACACTTTTATTTGACGGCCAATGCCTAGCATTAGCTGACATACAGCCTTAAAATAAATATAAATTTAACATAACTGGCATGAAAGTCCCAACTTTACAATATTCATTTTTCCTTAAAACCTAAATTTGTAAAAACCACAAACTTATTATATCCTATTTTAATAAAGTCATTCAAAAATAATCTCTTTAAAAATAATCTCTTTTTCATGTAACTTTTAAATTCAATTAATGTTTTATATTTTATTTTACCGAATACTGACTGAGCAATTGCTGCTTCATTTCCCATAAAGGAGTAGATAAATCCACATAGTATACGTGGGGATTTTCAAACCTCTTAACCTCTTCCCACAGATTATTTATCTGTTCACTGCAATAATCCCTGATTTCTTTCAGTTTTGGACTCTTGTAGACACATACACCTTTATCAAAAATTTGCACTTGCAGTCTTTTTGCATAGAAATCGGTTACTATCTTTCTCTTCCAAGTATGCTCAGGATCAAAAATTTCATAAGGTTTACTGTCGTCAATAACCTCGTCTCGGGTAGTCAAAACATCGGCAATAGCTTTTCCTGTCTTTCTGTCAAAAAGCCTCCAAAGTTCTTTAAATCCCGGGTTGGTTATTTTTGATACATTTTCACTTAATTTTATTTTAGGAATAATTTCTCCATTTTCTTCAATAGCTACAAGCTTGTATACTCCGCCAAATACAGGCTCGGATTTTGAAGTTATAAGTCTCTCACCCACACCAAACAAATCCACCTGTGCCCCTTGAATTAGAATATCGCGTATAATATATTCATCCAGAGAATTGGAAGCTACAATTTTACAATCGGGAAATCCCGCTTCATCCAGCATTTTTCTAGCTTCCTTCGATAAATATGTAATATCTCCACTGTCTATTCTTATTCCCTTTGGTCTGAAACCTTTTGGTACCAGCACTTCATTAAACACTTTTATTGCATTGGGAACTCCCGATTTAAGCACATTGTAAGTGTCCACCAAGAGTGTACAATTATCAGGATAAGCTTCAGCGTAGGCTCTAAAGGCTTCCAACTCTGTGGGAAACATCTGAATCCAACTGTGAGCCATAGTGCCTAGTGCCGGAATTTCAAACTCCCTGTCGGCAATGGTACAAGCTGTACCTATACATCCTCCAATGTAAGCTGCTCTTGCTCCATAAATCGCACCATCGTATCCTTGTGCTCTTCGGGTTCCGAATTCCATCACACCTCTACCTTGAGCAGCTCTCACAATCCTGTTGGCTTTTGTTGCTATAAGACTCTGATGATTAATAGTCAAAAGTATCATAGTCTCAATAAATTGCGCTTGTATGACAGGACCTCTTACCGTTACCACCGGTTCGTTTGGGAATATGGGTGTACCTTCCGGTACAGCCCATACATCGCAACTGAATTTAAAGTTTTTTAAGTAATCCAAAAACTCTTCGCAGAATATATTTTTACTTCTCAAATATTCTATATCTTTATCATCAAACTTAAGGTTTTTCAAATATTCAATGAGCTGTTCAACACCTGCCATTATTGCAAATCCGCCGCCATCGGGCACCTTCCGGAAGAACATATCAAAGTAAGCTATTTTATCTTTAAATCCGTTTTTTAAATAACCATTGGCCATGGTCAATTCGTAAAAGTCTGTTAACATGGTTAAATTATTATTTTCCATTTTAATACATCTCCTATACTCTATCTTCCCTAACGGACAAGCTTTATTAAGCCAAACATTATACTTCTATTTCTTTAACTACTTCTACTCCGTTAATTATCATATTGTACAATGCCATAACATTCACCAGGTCCCCGTTATGAACCCCTAAATCATAAGTATCGACTGCATTTATAGGAACAATTACTCTATAGTTCTTGTTTTGCATATTAAACCAAGTCTTCAAGGTTATTGCAAACTGCTGAACACATATATCCGTACAATCTCCGGTAACAATAAAATTAGTTATTTGTGGATTTTCCTTCAGCCACTTTTTAAACTGTTCTTCATGAAAACCATTGGTTGAATTTTTTTCTATTAGTTTATAGCCTCCAACCTCTTTAATTTCATCCACCACATCGGCCTCAGTTGTTCCTACCATACAGTGTCTTGGATATGAACCGAATTCCGGCGATGCTTCAGTATGGCAATCGGCAAAGGCGATTTTTTGAATTCCAAATTCATCGCACTTCTTCGACAACTTAACTATTTCAGGTATTAATTCCTCAACCCTGCTGCTCTTTAATGCACCTTCTCTTGCAAAACCATTTATCATGTCCACTATGAACAGAGCCGTTTCTTTTCCGTCCAAATCTGCCAGCTTAATACCCTTAAGCCCTTCCAGCATTTCCAGCATTTCCTTTATAGTTTCAACGCTTTTTTTCATAAATTCTTCTCTATTGACTATTTTCATATATGCCTTCCCCCTTCATATTTTTTTATGCTTCAATTTCGTTTTGCCAATTTGGATTAAATCTGAACAATTTTGACGGCCTATGTCCTGAATCTTTTGTATACTCATTGGTTTCAATAACCATCCCTGAAATCTTCCTCCGGAAATTCGCCTTTAAGAGCTCAGTATCAAGAATAATTTCATATACCTGCTGAAGTTGAGTTAACGTAAAAAGTTCCGGCATTAAATTGAAGGCTATGTCAGTGTACTCTATTTTGTTTCTCAGCCTTTCAATTCCATATTGAATTACCTTGGCATGGTCGAAAGCTATTCCATGGGATTCAACAATTTCTCTTTCAATTGTAGTTATCCTGTTTTGTACTGTTTTAGCCACTTTCACCGTTGCCGAAAGCTCCTCTTCCTCATTGATAAGCTTCAAATTAAAAAGTCGCTGTAAAACATATCCATCTTTTGTAACAGTTTTTTGCTCCTGATACAATTTGCAAGATACAGTAAACCACTTAGCATCATCGGCATCATCATTGGCTTTTACATTTAGAATCTGACTATCCACTAAAGACATATAAGAAGTACTTATGACTCTTGTTCTTGGGTCTCTTCCAACATCTCCCCATGTATAAAGCTGTTCCATGTATATGTTGTCAATGTTGGTTTCCTCCTTCAATTCCCTTCGTGCAGCTTCATCCAAGCTTTCATTCATATTTACAAATCCGCCGGGAAGAGCCCATTGTCCTATATACGGATGATCCCCTCTCTTTATCATCAGGAGCTTTAATGCTTTTTCAGGAAGTTTTCTGTAATTCTTCTTTTCCTCATCGGTTACAGTAAAAATCAACATATCCACTGTAACAGAAGGTCTCTCGTATTTGCTGGCATCATATGTTTTTAAAAATTCCTCTTCGGTAAGTCCCTGTTTATTCCTAAGTTCCTTATCTACCATACTATACCTCGCAATTTAATAATATGTTATTATCATTTTAATATTATCTTTTTGTTATTATCATTATAATACTTTATATATTTCTTTGTCAATATTTTTTTCAATATTATTAACAAATTCTTGGAAGGCCTTCTCCTTGAAGTATATTTAAAATTCTTTTGCCGCCAATTCTTGTAGTAACTGTAACAGGAACATTTTCACGCTTTAATACTTCAGCAATAATAGCAGCCTTCTCACCGTATTTACTGCTTTTAATAATGTTCAAAACTTTTTCTGCATCTTCCTGTGCTACAAAACAAACCAGTTTACCCTCATTGGCCATATAGAGAGGATCAAGTCCTAATATGTCGCAAAAACTTTTTACTTCAGGGTCCACAGGAATACTGTCTTCCTTTAAATTTATTGTAGTATTGGAACTATCAGCTATTTCATTTAATACAGTAGCCAGGCCGCCCCTGGTAACATCTCTCATAGTCTTTATATCTATCCCGGCTTTTATCATATTTTGAACCATTTCTCCCAGATAAGCACAGTCGCTTGATATTGAATTTCTAATATTCATTCGATGAGATAAAATGCAGGCATGGTGATTGCCTAAAGGTCCGCTTACAATTACCGCATCCCCAGGCTTTACATTTGATGCGTGGAAAGGTTTGTTATTTATTAAACCGATACCTGAAGTATTAATATATATTCCACCGTGTCCTTCAATAACTTTTGTATCTCCGGCTACAATCTTCACTCCGCTGTCTTTTGCAGTTTGAGCCATCGACTTGATAATCTCTTCCAAATCCTTTATATCCATACCTTCTTCAAGGATAAATCCCGCTGTAAGATATTTCGGTTCTGCTCCCATAACCAGCAAGTCATTTAAAGTACCGCATACCGCCAATTTACCAATATTGCCACCCTGAAAAAAAATCGGGGTGACAACAAAGGAATCGGTGGTATAAGCAATTTTGTCAGAAGGAATGTCCAATATGGCAGCATCCTCCATCTTATCTAAAGCATCATTCTGAAAGTATTTAAAAAATAAATCCTCTATAAGTTTTTTTGTGGCACTTCCACCACTGCCATGAGCCATTGTAATTTTTTCACTGATTCCCAATATTTTCACCCTACCTTCTTTAGGTTATTTCGATATATTATAGTGAATACCGCAAGTCCCTTCCTGGGAAACCATACATGGTCCCACCGGATTTGCCGGAGTACATACTTTCCCAAACAATGCACATTCACAAGGCTCTATTCTTCCTATAATAACATCTCCACATCGGCATCCCTTTGCTTTGTTGGAACTTTCCTCCTCTTTTATAGGAATTTCAATGCTATAGTCCTTATAGCTTTCACGAACAGCATACCCTGAACTATCAATAATTCCTATGCCCCTCCAAAAAGCAGAAGAAGGCTGGAAATACCTCCCTATAATTTCTATAGCCTTTTCATTTCCCATGTCCGACACAATACTTCTATACAAATTATGAACTTCAGATTTACCTTTATTAATTTGCAAAACCAGGTCATATATGGCCACCAATATGTGTTCTGCTTCAAAACCTGCTACAGTAAAAGGTTTACGGTATTTTTTAGCTAAATATCGATAGACTGAAGTTCCCGTAACTGATGCCACATGCCCCGGAGCAATAAATCCGTCAATATCCGATTCATTTTTACACAGCCAATCCAAGGCAGGACCGATGGCTTTCAGACTGGTCAAAAGTCTGACATTTGAAATATTATTCTCCACCAATTTATCCACTAAAAGGGCATAGGCAGGAATAGTGGTTTCAAACCCTACAGCTGCCATTATATAATTCCTTTCCGGGTTATTTAGTGCCTTTTCCACCGCCTCTATCGGAGAATAGATAATTTCCACACTGCCACCTGCAGCTTTAGCTTCCGATAGGGACATTTCATTTCCCGGAACTCTCAAAAGGTCACCAAAGGACAAAACTGTGTAATCTTGGTCAAGGGCAAATTTCACCGCTGTATCAATATAACTGGACCCGGTTACACATACCGGGCAGCCCGGACCGGATACAAGTTTTATGTTTTCGGACAGCAATGACCTTATACCGTTTTTTACTATGCTTGCAGTATGAGTACCGCACACTTCCATAATCTTTATTTTAGGTCCCGAATACTCCAATAAAAAGCGTTTTATTTCTTCCAGGTTTATCATTATAGAACGTCCTCCAAATCAGCAAAAAGATTGGACAGTTCCTCTGCCAACTCCCTTTTGACAACTTCCACTGCATAGCCGGCATGCACAAGAACATAGCTTCCTACTTCCACATCCACCAAACTAACATTTACCTCTATAACATTACCGTTAAAATCTACTTTACCCATTTTTCCGTTAATTTCTATTACCTTTCCCGGAACAGCAACACACATAAATTCTCACTTCCTTAGATTTTTATTCGTTTAACATCGCTGCAAAAGCCTGTCCCAATGAAATACCGCCGTCATTTACAGGTACTTTTACATTATAAAATACATTAAATCCATTATGCCTTAACACATTTACAGCACCCTCAAAAATAATTGAGTTCTGAAAAACTCCTCCACTTAATGCTACATCATTTATTTTATATAATTCCCTCATCTTTGTGCACATTGTCAATATATAATCTATTACAGTAAAATGAAACCTCCATGCTATTTTACGCCTATCCGCACCCTTTAAGCTATCAGCAAATATTTCCTCTATACACCGCTTCATATCTCCCACAAGTTTTCCGTCCAATTCAATTATATCGTAATTATAAGGCTTATACCCATTTACCGACTTTCCCAATGTGTAGTCAGAAAATGCATAATTAAGGTTAAAAGTCTCTATATACTCAGCTGCATAGTTTTCCAACAGAATTGCACATTCTCCTTCAAAGCTTGAATAGTCTTTTATACCTGCAATAAAAGCTACTGCATCAAACAGCCTTCCCATACTGGACGACATTACTGTGTTGATATTATTGGTAATGGCTGCTTTTATAAGCTGCCATTTCTCATCTTCTATATGCATTTCCAAGCCGGAATCGAATAAATAGGAATATCCGGTCTTAAAGGCCTCTTTTACACTGGAGTCCCCTCCCAACATGGGAACATATTTTAAATGTCCTGCCCTTTTGAAACCTTCCGTCGATACTATAAGAAATTCTCCTCCCCACATAGCACCATCGGTTCCATAGCCAGTTCCATCGAAGGCAACACCTATAACCGGATTATACAAGCAATTCTCAGCCATAACCGATAAAATGTGGGCATGGTGGTGTTGAACCTCTAGAACTTCAATACCCATTTCTCTTCCATACTTTGATGAATAATAGCCCGGATGCAAATCACAACAAATTTTTTCCGGCTTAATTCTAAAAATTCTTTCAAACCAAGCAATATTTTCCTTATATATTTTAAAAGTTTCCTCACCTTCAAGGTCTCCCCCATATTGACTTAAGTAAGCAAACCCTCCTTCAGCAATACAAAAGGTATTTTTCAAATCGCTTCCGCAAGCAAGAATGGGCTTTGTTTTATTAAACCTATCACCTAAATATAAAGGTAAAGGCACAAAACCTCTTGCCCTTCTTATAAACTGAACGCCGGTACTCGGGTTAACTTTTATTACAGAGTCGTCTATTCCGGTAAGGATTCTCCTTTCATTATATAAAACTCCCGACAGCCCTTTGCTATTTAAAGACATTATCTTTTCATTATCGGTTATAATGGGCTGGTCGGAAATATTGGCACTGGTCATTACCAAAGGTCCGGTTGTGTTTATCAGCATTTTATGAAGGGGAGTATAGGCAATAAAACAGCCAAGATATCTACTGGATTTAAAAACAGCTTTGGAAATATCCGATTCCTTTCTCTTTAGCAGCACAATGGGACTTTCCTTTGACAATAGCTGTTTTTTCTCTTCATCGGATACAATACAGTACTTTTCTATTTCCGTTATACTGTCAAACATAACGGCAAAGGGTTTTTCTTCACGCCCTTTAAGTTTCCTAAGCTCAATTACGGTATTTTCATTAAATGGGCTGCAGCATAAATGAAACCCGCCAATTCCCTTTACAGCCAAAATCCCACCGTGCTTTAAAATCTCAACAGCCCGGTCAAATGCATCAAATCCCGTTATTTCCTTATCCTTTTCCGATTCCTTAAATTCCAATTGCGGCCCGCAATCATGACAGGAAATGGTTTGAGCATGATAACGCCTGTCATCAATGTCCTTATATTCTTTTAAGCAAGAATGGCACATAGGAAAGTCGGACATTGTTGTATTTTCTCTGTCGTAAGGAACTCTGTCTATTATAGTGAAACGCGGCCCGCACTCCATGCAGCTAATAAAGGGGTGCAAATACCTGCGATTAGTGTCTTGGTACAATTCCTTGAGACAATTATCGCATACGGCAATATCCGGCGAAATGAAAATCGGCTTATCGGAGTTATCGGTACTGGGTTTTATTCTAAAATCGTCATATAAAGGTCTTGTATCCTCTACTTCTTCTTTAAAAGCAATAACGCCGCAAGTATTTTCAGTCACCTGTAAATTCACGATGTCTGAAGACTGCGGCTTCTTTTCCTTTAAGTCAGAAATAAATTCTTCCAATTGTTTATTATCGGCTTTTATAACAATAAGAACACAAGACCCGTCATTGGAAACAAAACCGGTCAGGCCATGTTTCTTTGCCAAACGATGAACAAAGGGTCTGAAGCCGACCCCCTGAACAGTTCCCCAAATTCGTATTTCATATGTTTTCATTATAATCTTACCTTGTTTATCCATTCTACCAGTTTATCAAAACCTTCTCCCGTCTTTGCACATACTTCAAAAACAGGAGCCCTTTTATTTAATGCATTTATTCCGTCATAAAAAAACTTATCGTCAAAATCCACATACTCTTTCAAATCACACTTGTTTAATACAATAACATCGGCATTTTCAAAAATTATTGGATATTTGTACGGTTTGTCGCTTCCCTCAGGTGCCGAGCAAATTAACATTTTGATATTTTCCCCGACAACAAACTCTGCTGTACACACCAAATTTCCAATATTCTCAATAAACAGAATACCTTTCTCATTGAGATTAAGGTTGTTAAGTGCCCGTTCTACGGTAGGAGCATCCAAATGACAAGCTCCTCCGGTATTTATTTGATAGGTTTCCACACCTAATGCCTTCAATTTTTGTGTATCAATGTCCGATTCCAAATCGCCCTCAATAACATAAGTTTTAATATCGGGAAGCAGTGCAATAATTTCTTTTATGGTTGAGGTTTTTCCGGAACCCGGCGAACCTAAAACATTAATAACAAAAATACCTTTATCATTAAGTTTTTGCTTAACCTCTAACGCAATTTTTTCATTTTCGCTATATATATTTTCTACCACTTCAACTTTTTGAAGTTCCATTTCTATCGGCCCTCCATAACAAAACTTTCCGGTTCGCCACTTTTGTGCATTTTTTAGCTATGCAATACACATATAGCTTTTACAAAATACCGCTACTCAATACATATATCTATGTCCTTAACGTAAAACTCTTTGCCAATCTCGGTTGGCACACCCATTCCACCGCATTGAGGACATTCAAAAGAAAACCTCTTGCGGTAAAAATAGGTGTTGCATTTTGAGCATTTTAGCTGAGGCTTTATATAGGTTATATCCAATTTTGCCCCTTCTGCCAAAGTACCCTTTGCCAAAAGGTCAAAATACATTTGAATGGATTCCCCGATAAAACCGGGCAATTCGCCGACAACAAGAGAAATCCGTTCAATTCTAGCTGCACCGTGACTTCTCGCTTTCTCCTCAGCTATCTTAACTATTTGTTGCGTTATCGAGTACTCGTGCATTTTCAAATACTTCCTTATCCTTAGCTACTGCAGGTTTAGTGTACTCATTACCCATTGAAAGACATTTTTTCGGGCATGCCTCCACACAATAACCGCAGGTTATACATTTAAGCCTCTCAATTTCCCATTTTTTGTCCGCCCTATTTACCGATATGGCACCGGTGGGACACTTTTTCTGGCAAATTCCACAAAATACACAAGAATCAATATTTAATTCAATCTTTCCCCTTGTATTTCTTTTAAATTCTTTTTTTGCAAGAGAATATCTCGAGGCTGCCGGCGGTTTTGTAATTAAATTTTTTAATATTGTTTTTGTCATATTAAAAGCAAACATTTTATCACCTCTCGGTACAACTAATACATGGATCTATAGTTAATATTAAAATAGGAACATCAGCATAATCGCATCCTTTAAGCATCTTAAGCAATGCCGGGATATTGGCAAAGGTAGGTGTACGAACTCTTAAACGGTCCAAAAATTTAGTTCCGTTGGCCTTAACATAGTACACAACCTCACCTCTAGGCTGTTCCAATCTTACAAAGGCTTCTCCATCAGGATTTCCTGTAATCTTTGTGTCAATAGGACCTTCAGGTATCTTAGCGATGGCTTGTCTTATCAGGTCTATGGATTGGAACAACTCCTCAATCCTTACAGCACATCTATCGTAACTATCCCCGTTTGTACGGGTTATAGGTTCAAAATCCAACTGGGAATAAGCGCCATATCCCAATTTTCTCATATCCTGTGCAATACCGCTTGCGCGCATCATTGGCCCTACGGCACCCAAGTTATGGGCATCTTCCTTGGAAAGCACTCCTACTCCAACCAATCTCCGTTTAACAGTATATTCATTTAAAAATACATTGCTAATTTCCCGGATTTCCTTTTCTAGGTCCACAAGAACCTTTTCCATCCTTTTCAGAGTTACAGTATCTATATCCTTACGAACACCGCCTACTTTGCATGAACCAAATATAACTCGTCCTCCTGTGGTTTCCTCCATTATGTCCAGAACTTTTTCTCTTACTCTCCAGGATTGCATAAATAAGCTTTCAAAACCAAAAGCATCGGCTAAAAGTCCCAACCAAAGCAAATGACTGTGAAGTCTTGAAAACTCTGCCCAAATTGTTCGTAAAAATACTGCCCGCTCTGGAACTTCTATATTCATAATTTGCTCAATGGCCTCGGAGTAACCCATGCCATGCATAAAGCTGCAAATTCCGCATATTCTTTCTGCCACATAAATAAATTCAATAAAATCTTTCTTTTCTACAAGCTTTTCCAACCCTCTGTGCACAAATCCTATAGAAGGAATTGCTTCCACTACCTTTTCATCTTCCAACACAAGGTCAAGATGAATAGGTTCCGGTAATACAGGATGTTGTGGTCCAAAAGGGATAATAGTTCTTTTCGACATATATATCCTCCTGCTTTTCAGGCAAAATATCAACAACTTCCAAAAGGTGTTTTTACTGCCGTCTTATACAAATTACCTTTAAAGTCCATTGCCATTCCATTAAAATTTAATCCAAAAAGATCGTGAATTTCATTTTCGTACATCACAGCACTCCAGTATATGTCACTTATACTTTGTACCTGAGTATCGATTGTTATATCCAACCTCAAATTTATAAATTCATAGTCCTTGTCAAAGGAGTAATTTAACTGCATATTTTCTCCCAGTTTTGTACAGCTCATCTGCACCAATCGGTAACCTTTAGATGAAAAATCTTTCACAGTACTAACCAGTTCATCTAAAGTAATATTTCTTATCTCCTGTTTTACATCCATGTTTGAATCCTGCCTCTTTCATTCAAATATTTACTTACCGTCCTTCATATGCCGGTATTTTTCCTCCAGTATTTCAGTTGCCTTGGCAATGCCCTCTATTATTGCCTCCGGCCTTGCAGCACAGCCCGGCACGTAAACATCAACGGGTAAAACCTGATCAACGCCGCCCTTAACATTGTAGCAATCCTTAAAAATCCCTCCGGTAGCTGCACATATACCTACTGCCACCACTACCTTAGGGTCGGGCATTTGGTTGTAAAGATTTTTTATAACATCTATATTTTGCTCATTAACAGAGCCTGTTATTACAAAAATATCTGCGTGCTTAGGATTCCCTGTATTTACAACTCCTAACCGTTCCGCATCATACATTGGTGTCAAACATGCTAGTACCTCTATATCACAGCCATTACAGCTGGAAGCGTCATAATGAAGAACCCAGGGTGATCTCGACAAAGAAGACATTTCATCCCCTCCTATCTAATAAAGTACAAAACAGCGATATTAACCATTCCAAGGCTTACTGCCACAACCCAGGAAGATGCCATTGTAAATCCCCATTTTACTCTGGCACTGCTGTTATCAATAAATATCTCCAAGATAAAAGCCGCCAATGTTGCTATAATTGCTACTATCGGACTGCTTGCAAAAAACAAATATACAAATCCTAACAAAAATACATTTTCATACCAATGGGCTATTTCAATCATAGCTAATTTCTTACCGGTAAACTCTGTTGTAATTCCCTTTACTATTTCCTGATGAGCATGGTGTGACATAGACAAGTCAAAGGGAGATTTTCTGAATTTAATAGTCAGTACATATAAAAATCCCAAAAATACTCCCGGCAGATACATTATCAAAGGCTTGTCAAAAGACACAATTTTTGAAACATAAAAATCCTTTGTAACCATATATATCCCGACAGTCATAATAACTATCATAGGTTCATAAGACATCATTTGGATTAATTCTCTTTCAGCACCTATATGGCTGTAGGGAGATGATGTTGAAAATCCGGCCAATACCAGCAATACACTAGCAAGGGTTAATGCAAAAACCACTAAAAGCAAATCTTCTCCCGCAAAAAACAAACAGCCTGTAAAAATTATCAGCACTAGAAAAGCAAACACATAAAAATCCTGCCATTTATTAACCAGTAGAGTTTCCTTTTTTAACAGTTTTGCAACATCATAAAAGGGCTGTAACAATGGAGGTCCTACTCTTCCTTGCATTTTTGCAGAAAGAACTCTGTCTAAACCCGATAACAATCCACCTACCAAAGGAGCTAATATAATAAATAATATAACCGAAATTGCAATTCTCAAAACTTGTTCCTCCTTATCAAAGGTATAATTAAAATCTCCGAGCAAGAGTATCCTAGTAAATAATTGCCATAACCAGCATTAATAAAGTAGCTGCTGCACAAATTAAAGAACCTATATCAAACAATCGTTCTTCCCCGAAATACCTATCCAAATAGTAATTTTCTATATACAGCTTTTGAACCGATCCCATTGAACCATAGAATCTTTTCGGTTCATCAGTATTGGCTCCACCCAAATACATGGAAACCTCTTTCATCTGCTTTCTGGATACCAATAATCTCAAAGGAAGCAGTAAAATCAAACCCATCATGATCAACATGATAATTACATTTCCACTATCCATGGAGGCGCCATGTTCAAAAACCTCTATTACATAGGGGTTAACCAGCTTGGCTGAAATAAACGGAAACATTAAACAAACTAAAATTGTAGCAGCGCACAACACAGCCATCGGAAGTATTTCACTCTTCTTAATATTGCTCTCCATATGTTCTTCGTTTTGAGGAATTGCAATAATCTTGCCCATCCACTTTGTCCAGAAAAAGAGTGTTGCGGCACTACCAAAGGCAATAAATATCACTAGTATAGGATTTGTATCTACAATAGCCTTAAGTGCAGCCCACTTGCTGATAAGCATTCCGAAAGGAGCGAGGAACATACCTGCAATTCCAACTATCATCATGATTGCCAATGTTGGTAACTTTATTATTAACCCATGCATAACTTCAATATTTCTGCTGCCAAGATTATGTTCCACAGTACCTACGCAAAGGAACAAAAGGGATTTTGCAACAGCATGGAATATAATCAGCAAAACTGCCGCCCACACCGATTCATAGGTTCCAATTCCGCCACAAGTTACAATAAGTCCCAAGTTTGCAATAGTGGAATAAGCTAAAACTTTTTTTGCGTCGGTTTGAGCTATGGCAATAAGGGAAGATGTCAAAAATGTAAAGCCGCCCACAAGAGCCACTAAAAAGCCTGCTGCAGTATCATTTAATACCGGCGAAAGTCTTATAATAACATACACCCCTGCTTTTACCATTGTGCTTGAATGAAGCAGTGCCGAACTGGGCGTCGGTGCCACCATTGCTCCCAATAACCATGACGAAAACGGCATTTGTGCTGACTTGGTAAGTCCTGCAAAACATATTAGTGCTGCCGGAATCAGTACACTTATTTTTTCACCGGCTATCATTCTATCAAGTTCCAATATTCCTACCTTGCCGGAAAGATATGCAAGGGCTAATGCAAAGGCAAGCCCGCCTAAAACATTCAAAGTTAACGCCCTATAAGCATTGTTCCTAGCTTCCTCAGTATTAGTATATCCAATTAGAAGGAAGGAGCATAAGGTAGTAATTTCCCAGAAGAAATACAACCACATCAAATTATTGGAAAATACCATTCCAAACATGGCTGACAGAAATACAAATAAAATTGAAAAGAACTTTTTCCTCTTATCCTTTACTTCTTTGTGGTGATGATGATAGTCATGCATATAGCCTACCGAGTATAGACATATCAAACTTCCAATGACTCCCACCAATATAGCCATGATTAGCGAAAACTTGTCAATGAACAGGTTGTATTCTATCTCTATAGAACCTATCAGTTTAAACTCTATCCAGCAAAGAACTATTGCCTGCATTGCCATTAGCAATGATACTAAATATTTTTTATCCTTTATGCCCAGATAAATAACATATATACCGATTGCCAATTCCAAACATAACATTATCTTGTTTATGGCTTCAAAATTAATTTTATAAAAATAATTTGTATTAGATTTTAAAACCCAAACAGTCAAAATTAAAGTAGCTACTGCAATAATTCCAGCAGATACTTTTACAATCCAGCCCCTCATTTTATTATTTGAGGTCAAAGCTGTTAACAATGCTACACCTAGAGGAAATAATACTAAAAAGATCAATAAAGTCATCAAAACCCTTCTTTCGCATATTGTACACTGTATACAAAATAATAAAACACAGTATTATAAGGTTTTAAGTAATTAAGGAAATTTTATTGTCTAAGTCTTATGGTATTATTACATAACCTTATAAGAAATAGACCGCAAAATCCTTGGGTTTTGCCTCTTTAACTCCTTTTAAGAGCTAAATATGTTTTTCCTTACAAAGTAAATGACCTATACTTTTACCTGTAATTTCGACAATTATAAAAGCCGAATTTACCGGAAGTATACGCCATTGTAACCTTATCTTAGTGCTATTTTATTGTTTAATATATTATAAGATTAAACAACTTAAATAATTATAATACTTATTTTAAACATTTGAAATTGCAGATATAACTTATAATAACTCTTTTAACTACTTTATTGCCATAAATCAAATTAATTTCGTCCTTTTCTCACGTAATCGCAGATTATCAAAATAAATTAACTACATATGTAAACATCAGTTTTACCACAATCTCCAAGCAACTCAACTATGATAACTTCTGAATAAAATCTATATATCTTATTTTAAACTGAGCTGCAATATCAGCCGCAAAACTTGATTTAGCCGGAGCACCCGGCACTATTCTGTATGTCCTTCTTCTAGCTGCTCCATACCAATCTTCCTCAGTAATATCTCTACTTTCTTCATATTGAGCTACCATATTTACCATACGACTGCATTTCATCCCCCACTTTTCCAAATCCTTATTTATACTGCTCACTTTATGGGCTAATTCGTTAAGATGGGTAACAAAAGAACATCTAGCACCAATAACTGCAAGTGCTGTCAGTATATCTTGAGCAATTATGCTCCCTTCTTTTGAATTGGTAGAAGCAAAGGCTTCATTAATTAAAACAAAACTATGTTCGGTAGCATTTTCAACTATAACCCGCATTCTAGCCAGTTCCTCACCCAATCTGCCTTCATTGCTCTCTGGTCTTTCATCTACGGGAAAATGGGTAAATATCCTATCTACAGGACTAACTACTGCGTTCAATGCCGGAACCGGAATTCCAGCTTGTGCAAGAATCTGCAAAATTCCCATAGCCCTTATGTACGTTGTTTTTCCTCCTTGGTTTGGTCCGGTAATAATTTGAATCCTTTCCTCTCCTTTTATACAAACATCATTGGTTACTATTTTTTCAAGCGGACTCCTATAACCTTTTTCCGAAAGATACAAAGCAAAGCTTAAATCATATAGTCCTTCAGCTGCAAAAGTTCTTTCTTCTATTGCTGCAATTTCTGCCCTTGAAGTTACCAACCCCAAATTTTTCATTGTTTGTACAAGGTTTACCGCACCTTCATAAAATAATATCTCATCGGAAAGATTTCTTAAAAAGGATGAAATATTGACAATCATATTTTCCAGTATCTGAACAATTCCATTAAGAGTTTTATCTTTAATCTCTTTAGCATTTTCTTCTAAAATATAATCTATGTTCTTAATAACATTACTGCCTTGACTTTTTCGTCCTATGCTTCTTAGGTTCCTAAATCCTTTTGTCAAACATGCTTTTATATATTCTTCCCTCTCCAATACTTTACTGACATATCCATTATTATCAATATCCAAAACAATAGCATCCTTGAATTTGAAGCAAGCATCCAGCTTTGCATCCAACTTTATTCTAATATATCCTTGGGTACATTTTTTAAGTTCCAATAAATTTTTTTCAAGCTTATAAAAGTTTTCATTATCAACATAACTGAAAACGGCTTCATATAGACTATTTAGTCCTTGGGATGAATATTTATTTCTATATGCTCTTAACACTTCTCCCACCTTTTTACACACACTGCTGTATCCCAACAGCATATTAACCGCATACCTAAGTTTGTACTCTGCTGTCACATCGGCTCTTCTTCTGTTTGATAGTTGCCTTTCTCTTTCAATAGGTATCATCAGGTCAAAAGCACTCTTTAAATCCAAAAACATTTGGGGCTGTTCAATAAAATCCTGAAGAACATCATATCTATATGAAATATCATCCGCATCTTGGCAAAGTTCAGAAAAAACTGAGATAATAACACGTTCCGAATTTATGTTTGTACTTTCCGATGTCATAATTTTAATAATTTCATCAAACTGCAAATCTTTAATAAAATCAGGATTTTCGCCTTCAATTTTCAGTCTTTTGCCAGCGTCCTTATATAAAAGGCTCACTTTATTGACCATAAATATCCTCCTATCTCGGAATATAGCCTCTCATTTTAAGAAGTTCAATAATTTGCTCCGATGAAAGTCCATGCTTTAAAACTATGTCCCTTGAATAGCCAAGTCCCACCGACTTCATTCTTTTTATCTTGTACGTCCTATCTCCCACTAACCCTTTATTATCAATATCCTCAATACCCGCCACAAGACCTGCGAGTTTGCTTCCATCGGGAACTTCTTCATTTAGTGCGTCAATATCGTCAGCAAGTTCACTGAAATGAGTGACATAAATACCTTTACATTTGAGTTTCATTAATATTTTGAGGACATCTCTTCCAAGATAATATCCGTCAACTTCTCTTGTACTTGAAAAAGTTTCATTCAGAAGAACCAAACTCTTTGAAGTAGAACTATTTATAATTATCGATATTCTTTCAGCCTCTTTACCAAGCCTTCCTTTATCAATTCCTAAAGCTTCTTCCTCAGGAAAATGAGTATGGATAGCATCTACAATACTCATTTGTGCCCTTGATGCCGGAACAAAACATCCTGCCTGAAAAAGAATCTGAGCAATTCCTACAGAACGAATATAGGTTGTTTTTCCTCCTTTATTAGGTCCTGTTAAAACAAAGATTTCTCCATCTTTATCAAATCTCAAATCATTACAAACAACCTCTTTATAGAGCTCATATTTTCCGTCCTTTATCCTTTGCAGGGCCAAGGTTAAATCATAAAGTCCATCAATTTTTGTATTGTTCTCTTGGTCTTTCGCTATTACAGGTTTACAAAACTTAAGTCCCAATCTTTCTATGCGCTTTATAAGTTCGGTAAACTTAATATAGAATTCAGCTTCGGTTTTTAAGTTACAGATATCTTCAAAATCCTGCTCGGAATATTTATTATAAAAATTACGGAGGCTATCCAAAACAACGGGTTTTTTAGCCTCTAATCTCTCAAATATTATTTCTTCCAGTCTCGAAAATCTCGCATCATAATATATATTCATATATTTTTTATCATTATTATCCAGGAATGCCTCCCCGTTACTAAGCAACTGGGATATTAAAGGTTCTTTGAAGGGAGTATGTTTTTTTGATTTTTCAACATTAAATGAAATTTCTTTTAAACCCAGATAGTAGCTAATTTCAAGATATACATCCGGTATATTTTCATATTCCTCGGTTATCCTTTTTATCTCTTCGGTCATTGTTCTGAATTCATTTTCTTCAGCTATTCTATTAACGTAATCCAATAACTTCTTAAGACCTTCTGACTTTATATTTACATTTCTTTCTTTTAAACAGTCCCTTATTCCTGTAATTAAAGCCGTATACGCAGAAGCTTTTTCAAAAAAATATGTTTGAACATGAATTCCTTTTACATTTTCAAATCTCTCCTTTGAACAGCTTCGAATAAAATCCATAGTTTTAACAAACTCTTTAAAGTTATCTAAAATCCAATCATTTTCCAAGAAATCCTGCATTATATCCAACCTGTATTGTAATACTTCTTCGTCAGTACACAGGTTTGCAAACAATAGCTTGATTTTTTCACGTTCGGCCCTTTCAAAGCCAATTTCATTAAGCACCATATCAATGCTTAGATCCCTGACAAATCTTCCGGTGTATACTGCATCTGACATCCATAAGTTATAGGATTCATCGTTTGGCCACAATAAGCTGATTGTTGGCTTTTCAAGAACTTTCAAATTCAAATCCTCCATAGAATACCCCCATACGGAACAAGTCGTATCCATAAACAGATTTTTATTTTAACGCCTCTATAAAATATATTTTGCCATATCCTTCTTACTTACCTTCAAAATTGTTAAAATTTAATAAAAAAAATATGCCAATTTCTTAACTTACGTAAGTATAGATTTTATTCGAATAATATTTTTACTATTAACAAAAGGAGGCATAATAGCCCCCTTCAATCATATCTACAAGGTATTAAGTTCTTTTTATTTTTTATGTACACTTTTATGATATAATCTTTTAATTTTTATTAGTACTTCCCGAAATTATCATCCTCAAGAGATATATTATACTTATTATCTCTTCCTACTAGAACCACTTCCTCATTATTACTACCGGATAATTGCCTACCGCATTGATAGGACTTTTTCTTGTCAACCATCTCTTCAATTGTCTTTATTGTTTCGGCATCCAGCCCATCTAGCCCAAAATTTCCTTTAACCTTCTTTAGTTTAAATCTGCTGACTGACTCTCTTAGTAATTCCGCCTGACTAGACAATTCTTCACTGGCTGAAGCACCTTCTTGAGCTGTAGCAGAGTTGGTCTGTACCACCTGGGCCACTTGGGAAATAGCTTGATTTATTTGTGCAATGGCCGATGCCTGGTCGCTTGATGCTTCTGCGATTTCCCCCACAAGATCAGCGGCCTTGCTTATACCGTCTACAATCTCATTTAATGCCTCTGCTGAATTATTGGCTATCTGATTTCCCACCTCAACCTTTTTAATGGAATTTTCAATAAGTTCAGTAGTCTCTTTTGCAGCATTGGCACTTCTTGCAGCAAGATTTCTTACTTCATCGGCTACTACTGCAAAACCTTTTCCGTGTTGTCCTGCCCTTGCTGCTTCAACTGCAGCATTTAAGGCTAAAATATTGGTCTGGAAGGCTATGTCATCTATTACTTTTATTATCTTTGATATATTATTGGATGAATCATTTATCTCTGCCATGGCTTTTATCATTTCCTGCATCTGTATATTGCCGGATACTGCTTTTTCCTTGGTTTTTAATCCAAGTTCGTTTACCTGTGATGCATTTAAAGCATTCTTCCTAGTCTGTTCCGCAACTTGTGCCATGGCAACAGTCACTTCTTCTATGGAGCCAGCTTGTTCTGTGGAACTTTGAGAAAGTATCTGACTAGAATCGGATACCTGCTTTGCACCGGAAGCTACCAGATCTGCAGCAGAACTTATATTCCCCAATACTTCATTATTTATTTTTATCATTTCAGTGAGTTTTTTACCCATGAGGTCATTTTCCGATTTAATTTTTACTTGAACTGTCATATCACCGTCTGCAATTCTTTCAACCACATATGCCTGTTCCCGTATATTATCCACCATTTTTGAAAATGCCTTCATCAGATTTCCTATTTCATCTTTTGTGGTAGACTCAACTTTTACATTTATGTCACCTAGCGCAAGCTTCTCTGCAGCTTCTGCCAATTTTCCCACCGGTTTGCTTATGATTTGGGAAATAAAAACCCCTAAAGATATGGCTGTAATAATACCAATTAACATAACTATAATCATAGTATTAATGGCTGCATTAGATGTCTTGTTATTACTATCTGCTTTTTCTTTAGCTGAAGAGACATTATGTTCAAACAGTTTTTCAAACAAATCATTTAATGCTTCTGTATAAGCATATGAATTCTCCAATAGAAGCTTTGCTTCTGCCGGCTTACCTGATTTGGTAAGTTCTATAGCATTTTGGGTTGCAGAATTATATTCTTTCCACAAAGACTTTACTTCAGTAAGCAATAGTCGCTCTTCTTCATTGACAATTGTACTCTCATAATTATTCAAGGCTTCTTCAAGGTTGGCAATATGTTCAGTAATCTTATCTATAGCTGTAAAATTTGTACTTCCTTCACCCTCCAACAACATTTTTGAATTATTTAACCTTATTCTCTGAAATTGGACATTGGCATTCGCAGCATATTCCAGCCCTAATACATTATGTTGATATAATTCAGTATCTTCCTTAATTATACTTCTTAAATTAATGATTCCTACAAGTCCTATAATTGCAGCTAATACTGCTACGGTTATAAAACCGATTAACAATTTAGCAGAGATTTTTAAATTGTAAAACCAACGCATAGATGTTTTGCCTCCTATCATCCCGTAGGTTTAATATAAAACTTAAATGTTTCATCATTCATTTGGAACTTTACATTCAAATGAATTAAAGCATTAAGTAATAGCAAACCGGTTTATGGAACAATTTAAAAAAAAGCTATGCGATAAATCTAATCTATGTAATATTACTTAAACTCTCCATTTCATCATCACTAAACAATCTCTCGCAATCCAAAAGGAGTTTAACATTATTACCTATTTTCCCTATACCCTTTATATACTTTTGATGAGAACTTCCATTTAACCGAGGAAGCTGTGCAATGTTCTCTTCTCCAATGTATAAAACTTCTGCCACAGCATCTACAATTAAACCTATGGTTATATTTTTAACTTCAATAACTATGGTGCAGTTTCTATCAGTGTACTCCTTTTCTTCTTTGCCAAATCTCAACCTTGCATCAATGACAGGAATTATCTTTCCCCTTAAATTGATGATTCCTTTCACGTAATAGGGAAGTTCGGGGACCTCTGTAATTTCTTGAATTCCCACAATTTCGGTGACATAACCTATTCCAATACCAAATTCCTCCTTTCCTAACGTAAAAGTAAGATATTTGTCTTTCTGTGTGTCTTCCAGTAACTCCATTTCTTCCAGCATCTGTTTCATTTTTAGCTCTCCTTTCGTTATTTGGCTTGTGTTCAGTAAAGCACCATATTGCGTTGGGATGGCAAGAATCAATTCTTAGTGCGATAATAAACTTCAATTTCTCACAAATTTATAAATACCAAAGAAAAGTACACTGAAATAAGAGTTACCTGCCTTGTAATATTTACAATGTTAAAAACGAGAAACTTCAAAAAACTAAAAACCATTTAAAGTCTTAAGAATGAAAAATTTACTCAAGTAACATGGTTTTAAACAATATTGCTGTACAAAATTGATTATGTACAACTTGTTTGTCACCTCTTATTTAATTATTGAGCAAAACAATCTTGTTTTATTTTTTACTATTTTTATATTAATCGGAAACATTCGAGACATTCATAACCATTTTTTTATAGTTATAAACAATTTTGCTATTGATATAACGGTGAAACTATGAATTGCGTAAACATGACAAATACAACCTTTATTTAAAGGTCTGTCTAATTATATTTTTTTTATCCCAAAAGTTCATATAAGTTTTTCATTAGTTATAAAAAATGATATATAAAATATTCATATTTTAAGTGAACTTTTATTAAACACCATTGATTTTATTAATTAAAGGAGGCATTATAGCCTCCTTTAACCCCACCCTTTCATTTTTCTAAAAATATATGGTTAAATGTAAACTTTCTAATATTCATTAGTACTTCCCAAAATCATCCTCAAGGGATATCTTATATTTAGAACCCTTTTTTACTACGTCCAATTCTTTATTATTAATACCGGATTTTCCCTCGATACGCTGATATGACTTCTTTCTATCAGCAATTTCTTCAATTGCTCTTATTGTTTCTGCATCCAGTTCTTCCATATCAAAATTCTCTTCAACTTTTTTTAATTTAAATCTGCTAACAGAGTCTTTTAGCAATTCTGCCTGAGCTGATAATTCTTCACTGGCCGCTGCACTTTCCTCCGCAGTTGCAGAGTTGGTCTGTACTACCTGAGCCACTTGGGCAATAGCCTGATTTATTTGTGCAATACCCGATGCTTGATCATTTGATGCTTCTGCAATTTCTCCTACAAGATCAGCTGCTTTAGTTATACCATCTACAATTTCATTTAATGCCTCTGCTGTATCACTGGCTATCTTATTTCCCATTTCAACTTTTTTAATTGAATTTTCAATAAGTTCAGTAGTCTCTTTTGCTGCATTGGCACTTCTTGCAGCAAGATTTCTTACTTCATCGGCTACCACTGCAAACCCCTTTCCGTGCTGGCCAGCTCTCGCTGCTTCAACAGCCGCATTTAAAGCCAGAATATTGGTCTGGAACGCTATGTCATCTATTACTTTTATTATCTTTGATATACTAGCCGAGGAATCATTTATCTCTGTCATTGCTTTTATCATTTCCTGCATCTGACTGTTACCAGCCAATGCTTTTTCCTTGGTTTTTAATCCAAGTTCATTTGCCTGTACTGCATTTAATGCATTCTGTTTGGTTTGTTCTGCAATCTGTTCCATCGATGCTGTTACCTCTTCAATTGAACTGGCTTGTTCTGTAGAACCTTGAGAAAGCATCTGGCTTGAATCCGATACCTGCTTTGCACCGGAAGCCACTTCGTCAGCAGCAGAAACAATATTCCCCAATACTTCATTATTTATCTTTATCATTTCTGCGAGCTTTTTACCCATGAGGTCATTTTCCGATTTGATTTTTACTTGAACCGTCATATCCCCCTCAGCCATTCTTTCAATCACACGTGCTTGTTCTTGTATATTATTAACCATTTTTGAAAATGCTGCTATTAGATTTCCTATTTCATCCTTTGTAGATTTTGTATTAGTCTCAATTTCTATATTTACATCACCTAATGACAGCTGTTCTGCAGCCTTCGATACTTTTTTTATCGGTTTACTTATGATTCGGGAAATAAAAAATCCTAGAAATATAGCCATAATAACACCAATCATCATAACTACAACCATCGTGTTTGCAGCCATATAAGATATTTTAGTATTGCTGTCAGCCTTTTCTTCAGCCGATGATATATTATATTGGAACAGTTCTGAAAATAGATCATTTAAAGAGTCTATAATTTCTGATGACTCTTCAAACATGAGCTTTTCTGCTTCTTCAATTTTGCCAACTTCAATAAGCTGTGTGATATTTCCAAGTAAAGACTTAAAATTGTCCAATACATTCTTCACCCTATTGAATATTTCTCTATCCTTTTCATTTGTAATTCCAACTTCGTAATTATTCAATTCATTTTCCACATTTTCAAGATGTTCCTTTATTTTATTCAAATATTCAGAACGCTCATTTTGGTCAGCTACCAATAATTTTAGAGTATTTACTCTAATTCTCTGAAATTGTATTGATGCCTCTCCGGCATATCTTAATCCAAGTGTATTTTCTTTATATAATTGAGTACCTGCATCATTTATATTCAATATATTAATTATACCTACACTTCCTATTACTGCGGCTATCAAAGCTACAGTCATAAAGCCCATAAGTAATTTTGCAGAAATTTTTAAATTATAATACCAACCCATAGATACCATGCCTCCTAATGTTCCACTTATTAAATAACAAAAGTTTATTTCTTTATAAGTTTATAGTCAAAATATATTTCTCTATAATTGCAATCAGTTATGAAAAAGGATTTTGGAAAATACTAAGCTGCACTGAAATTAATAATTTATGTGATATTACTCAAACTTTCCACTTCGTCATCACTAAATAATCTATCACAATCTAAAATCAATTTAACATTATTACCTATTTTCCCAATACCTTTTATATATTTTTGCTGAAAACTGCTGCTTAGCTTAGGAAAGGGTACAATGTTCTCTTCAGGAATAGATAAAACTTCTGCCACAGCATCTACAATTAAGCCTACAGTTATATTTTTAATTTCAATAACTATAGTACAGTTTCTATCCGTATATTCCTTTGCTTCTTTACCAAATCGTAATCTTACATCAAAAACAGGAATTATCTTACCCCTCAAATTGATAATACCTTTTACATAATAAGGAAGTTCAGGAACTTCTATAATTGATTGAATTCCTACAATTTCGGTAACATAACCGATTTCTATGCCATATTCCTCCTTATCCAATAAAAAAGTAAGATATTTGTCTTTCTGCGTATCTTCCAGTAACTCCATATCTTCTAGCATTTGTTCCATTTCCAGTTATCCTCCTTATTTTTAGTTTATTTTCAGTAAAGCATCTCATTGTAATTTGAAATCAAAGCTTATGAATACAATAGCAACAAGCTTTTGTGTCTAATAACTGACATCATAAAGCTTCATAATAAAACTAACAATGATGCTTTATAATAAAATTACTTTACATAATATTCTTAAAAAATCATTAATAACTTCCTATCTAATTACTACTTAACAAAGGGATTTTATTTTACTTTTTACTACTTTATGTTAATCGGAAAATTTGAAGTTATTGATAATAGTTTTAATAACCTTTTAATAAAGCAATTTTTTCATTAAGTACTTATAAAATTTAAAATAATAAGAAATAACAATCATATTTTATTTGATCACAACTTATTAACACTCAAAAAACGTTTTTTATCATTCAATAAAGATGATATAATATACCAACATTCATTGTAAATTAAACATATTCTTGTTTGAAACAACATTAATTCTAATAATAACTAAAGGGAGCGTAACAGCTCCCCTTTAATCATAATCAAGTTTTATTATCTTTCTAAAACGTACACTCAATAAGCAAAGCTTTTTAGTACATTTCAGAATTATCATCATCAGCAGTTATTATGTTTTCCGGAGTGCTTCCTACTTCTGCCGATTCTTCGCTATTACTCTCAGATTCTTGCTCGATATTCCTATTAAGTCTCTTGCTTTCAATAATCTCTTCAATTAATTTTAATGTTTCGTCATTCAACTCTTCCACGCCAAAATTCTCTTCAACTTTTTTTAACTTAAATCTACTGACCGAGTCTTTTAGCAATTCTGCCTGAGCTGACAATTCTTCGCTGGCCGCAGCACTCTCCTCCGCTGTAGCAGAGTTGTTCTGTACAATTTCAGCCACTTGGGAAATAGCTTGATTTATTTGTGCAATGGCCGACGCCTGATCATTTGATGCTTCTGCAATTTCTCCTACAAGATCAGCTGCCTTGGTTATTCCCTCTACAATCTCATTCAATGCGTATGCTGTATCACTGGCTATTTTATTTCCTACTTCAACCTTTTTAATCGAATTTTCAATAAGTTCAGTAGTCTCCTTTGCAGCATCGGCACTTCTTGCAGCAAGATTTCTTACTTCATCGGCAACCACTGCAAAGCCTTTCCCGTGCTGTCCTGCTCTTGCTGCTTCAACTGCAGCATTTAAGGCCAGAATATTGGTCTGGAACGCTATTTCATCTATTACCTTTATAATCTTTGATATATTATTGGATGAATCATTTATCTCTTCCATGGCTTTTATCATTTCCTGCATCTGGCTGTTACCTGCCTCAGCGTTTTCTTTAGCTTTCAGGGCGATTTCATTGGCCTGTACTGCATTTAAAGCATTCTGCTTGGTTTGTTCTGCAATCTGCGACATGGATTCTGTTACTTCTTCAATGGAACTGGCCTGTTCAGCAGAACCGTGAGAAAGTATCTGGCTTGAATCGGATACCTGCCTTGCACCGGAAGCAACTTGTTCGGCAGCAGAATTTATATTTCCCAATACTTCATTATTTATATTTATCAATTCTGTGAGTTTTTTACCCATAAGGTCATTTTCCGACCTAACTTTTACTTGAACAGTCATATCACCTTCGGCCATTTTTTCAACCGCATGTACCTGTTCCCGTATATTATCAGCCATATTTGAAAATGCTCGTTTTAGTTTTTCTATTTCATTCTTTGATTTATTTGAATTCACCTCAATTTTTACATCTATATTCCCTAATGCAATCTGCTCTGCAGCTTCTTCCAATTTTATCACCGGTTTGCTTATAGATCTGGAAATAAAGAAACCTAAAGATATAGCTATGATAACGCCGATTATCATAACTATAAATGTTATGATAAGGGCTGTATTGGCATTATTTTTATTCTCTTGAGCTTTTTCTTTAGCTGTAGATACATTATACTCAAATAGTTGTGAAAACTTGCCGTTTAATGCTGAATCTACATCGGAAGTTGAATCTGCCAAAATAAGCTCTTGCGCTTCTTCTAGATTACCTAACTGTACAAGTCCTACGCCTCTTTGAACTATATATCTATATTTCTCCCATAAAGATTTCACTTCATTAAATAATTCCCGGTCTTCTTGAGTTTTAATTGTATTTTCATAATTTTTTAGTTTTATCTCCACATCAGAAACACATTCTGTAATTTCTTGCAAAAAACCTGAGCGAGTATCTTTATCAATATCCAACATAATTTTTACAGCACTTACCCTTATATTTTGAAATTGCATACATGCATCTGCAGCATATTGAAGACCAAGTACATTCTTTCGGTATAATTCATTACTTTGATTCTCAATTTCCCTCAAATTAATCATTCCCGCAATACCTATAGCCGCAGCTACCACTGCAACAATCATAAAACCAATTAGCAATTTAGAAGCAATCCTTAAATTACCAAACCAACTCATAAATAACTTGCCTCCTAATATTTTGTTTATTTATATTAAATAACCTGTGCGTTATTACTCAGTTTTTTCTTTCATCACCACTAAGCAACTTTTCACAATGCACAAGCGGTTTTAATATTATTGCTTGAGTTTTATGTGATTTGTATGTAATTAGTAATATATAAATAAAAAACACTAAAACTAATTTCCCACTATAAAAACACTTAGTGGATAAGCACTTGAAAACAAAAGCTTATTCTAGGTTGTAGTGTATTATCTTTCAATTCTGCTTGATGTTGTTTGAAAAATTTAAAAACAAGATTTCAAGTAAAATATATTATTCTGACTCTACTTTTCTCATCCTATTTAGCATAATAAAAAGGTCTAATCCTATCCTATTAACACAACAAAGCTATTTTAGCTTAAGTTGCTTTATATTCATCGGAAGGGTTAAAAATATTCATAACTATTCTTTTATAGATTTATAGAAACATTATTTTGAATAGAAACAATTTTACGATAAAACAACATCAAAATTACAAGATAATTAAAAATAATATATACCAATAATTAAAGGGGCACTAAAGCCCCCATTAATCATTATTTGCAGGTTATTAAAACCTTCTCATCTTACTTATTATGTAACTTCTCAGTAGAATTCTTTTAATATTAATTAGTACTTTCCGAAATTATCATCCTTAAGGGATATTATATCTTTAAAATCACTTTCTGCTTCAACCACTTTTTCAGTATTGAAATCGGCTGTTTGTCCAATGTTCTGACTCATTTTCTTCCTTTCAACAATTTCTTCAATTGCTCTTATTGTTTCTGCATCCAGTACTTCCATATCAAAATTCTCTTCAACTTTTTTTAATTTAAAACTGCTAACCGATTCTTTTAGCAATTCTGCCTGAGCTGACAATTCTTCACTGGCTGCTGCACTCTCCTCTGCTGTCGCAGAGTTGCTCTGTACTACATGAGACACTTGGTAAATAGCCGCATTTATCTGCTCAATCCCCAATGCCTGTTCATTGGATGCTTCTGCGATTTCTCCCACAAGATCAGCCGCTTTGGTTACACCCTCTACAATTTGGTTCAGTGCATCTGCCGTATCACTGGCTATCTTATTTCCCATTTCAACCTTTTTAATTGAATTTTCAATAAGCTCCGTAGTCTCTTTTGCAGCACTGGCACTCCTTGCAGCAAGATTTCTCACCTCATCGGCAACTACTGCAAAGCCTTTTCCATGCTGGCCTGCCCTTGCAGCTTCGACAGCAGCATTTAAGGCTAAAATATTAGTCTGGAATGCTATGTCATCTATTACTTTTATTATCTTTGATATATTATTGGATGAATAATTTATTTCTTCCATAGCTTTTATCATTTCCTGCATCTGACTGTTGCCTGCCTCAGCATTTTCTTTAGCTTTCAAGGCAATTTCATTGGCCTGTGCTGCATTAAAAGCATTCTTCTTAGTTTGTTCAGCAATCTGCTCTATCGATGCTGTTATTTCTTCAATAGAACTGGCCTGTTCAGTAGATCCTTGTGAAAGTATCAAGCTTGAATCAGCTACCTGTCTTGCTCCTGAAGCCACTTCGTCAGCCGCAGAATTTATATTCCCCAACACTCTATTATTTATATTTATTAATTCTATAAGCTTTTTACCCATGAGGTCATTTTCTGATTTTACTTTCACTTGAACCGTCATATCCCCTTCTGCCAGTCTTTCAACAATATGTGCCTGTTCTCGTATATTATCCACCATTTTTGAAAAAGCCCGCATCAGATTTCCTATTTCGTCTTTTGAAGTAGCCTCAACTTTTACATCTACATCTCCTAATGCAATCTGTTCTGCGACTTCTTCCAATTTTTTTATCGGCCTGCTTATAATTTGGGAGAGTAATACCCCCAAACCTATAGCTATAACAACACCAATAAACATAGCAATAACCATTTCTCCCATGGCTATAGAAGCCACTTTGGTATTATTATCGGCTTTTTCTTTAGCAGAAGCTGCATTATATTCGAACACCCTTGCAAATACATTATTTAATGCTTCAATATTGGAAGAAGAATCTTCCATGATAAGCTTTTCAGCTCCTTGCAAATCACCTGACTGCACAAGTTCAATTGCTTTTTCTATCATAGTTTTATATTCTTTCCATAAAGGCTTAAGCTCATTGTATAATGCTTGATCCTCTTCATTCGCAATTTTCTCCTCGTATTTATTCAATTGCTCGTCAGCATTAGAAATATGTTCTTTTATTTTATTTATATGCTCGGAGCGAGCTTTTTCGTCTTTTAACACTAACATCCTTAAACTATTCACCCTTACACTAAGAAATTGACCATTTGCATCTCCGGCATATTTTAGTCCTCGAGTATTTTCTTGAAATAATTCAGTATCTTCCTTAGTTATATTTTTTATATTAACTATTCCTACAACTCCTATAACTGCAGCTATCATTGCAACAAGTATAAAACCGATTAGCAATTTAGCAGAAATCTTAAAATTATAAATCCAACGCATAAATACTTTACCTCCTAATATTTTTTACTCAATTACCCAACTTCATCACTACAAAGCAACCTAATATCAATACATTTGTAGCTCAGTATTATTTCCTGATTTTTATTTTTTGTATACTTATCATGCCAACTTCTATCTGTTGAATAAATTACATTAATTTCCTCTAGCAATTGATAATTTCCCACCCCCTTCATGATAGAAAAATATTTTATCGAATTAACTTTATATCTTTCAAAATTTATTCTTTTTATATCTCATTTGTATTAAGCTATCACTATACTTCCTTTTGAGAATAAATCCTTCTAAAGGTCAAGTGACAAGTATAGACATGCCCATAAACTTTAGCCTACTCAAGAATTTATAATTAAGCTCGCAAACAGTAATGAAAGAAAAGTTAAAAGTATGCAACAACTTAATAGCAAGGAAAAACAAAGAAATTGCATAAAGCTAAGAACTATTCAAAATTTGACAATAAGGAACACATTCAAGTTAGTTAAATTTTTAACAATAAACTTGTATACATAATTAGGTAATATGTAACTAATTAATCACTCCTTGTTAATTTTTATGGTAAAATTACTATTTTTTTGCTTTTTAGGCACTTTATATTAATCGGAGAGTCTAAAGAAATTTATAATAGTTTTTAATATTTTTATATTCATAAATAAAAATTATTTAATTAATAAAACAATAATTCTTCCAATAACTAAAGGAGGCATTATAGCCTCCTTTAATCATAATCCGAGAAATATCAGTTTCCGTTTATTTCTAGTTACGTATTTTTCAGCAGAAAATCTACTTAACACTTATTAATACTTTCCGAAATTATCATCCTCAAGGGATATTATGTTTTGGGAAGGACTTTTTACTGCTGGCAATTCTTCGGTATTAACATCAATTGTTTGCCCAATATGTTTATGCTGTTTTTTTCTTCCAACAATTTCTTCAATCGCTTTTATTGTTTCATTATCAACATTTTCTAAGTCAAAATCCTCTTCAACTTTTTTTAATCTAAACTTGCTGACTGAATCTTTTAGCAATTCCGCCTGAGCTGACAGTTCTTCACTGGCCGCAGCACTTTCTTCTGCTGTTGCAGAGTTGTGCTGTACAACTATAGCCACTTGGGAAATCGCTTGATTTATCTGTGCAATGCCCGATGCCTGTTCATTGGAGGCTTCTGTAATTTCTCCCACAAGGTCAACTGCTTTGGTTACACCTTCTACAATTTGGTTCAGTGCATCTGCCGTATCACTAGCTATCTTATTTCCCATTTCAACTTTTTTAATTGAATTTTCAATAAGTTCAGTAGTCTCTTTTGCAGCATCGGCACTCCTTGCAGCAAGATTCCTTACTTCATCAGCTACCACTGCAAAACCTTTTCCGTGCTGGCCTGCCCTTGCAGCTTCAACTGCAGCATTTATGGACAGAATATTAGTTTGGAAAGCTATGTCATCTATTACTTTTATTATCTTTGATATATTAGACGATGAATTATTTATATCTTCCATGGCTTTTATCATTTCCTGCATCCGACTGTTACCAACTACTGCATTGCCTTTTGCTTTTAATGAAATTTCATTGGCCTGGTTTGCATTTAAAGCATTTTTCTTAGTTTGCTCCGCTATCTGCTCCATCGCTGCTGTAACTACTTCAATTGAGCTAGCCTGCTCTGTAGCCCCTTGGGAAAGTATCTGGCTTGAATCAGATACCTGCTTTGCACCGGAGGCTACCAGGTCTGCAGCAGAACGTATATTACTCAATACTTCATTATTTACTTTTATCATTTCTGCGAGTTTTTTACCCATGAGGTCATTTTCAGATTTAATTTTTACTTGAACTGTCATATCCCCTTGGGCTATTTTTTCAACAGCATATGCCTGCTCACGTATATTATCCACCATTTCCGAAAACGCAACCATTAATCAAAAATTGCCTATTTGCTTCTCCTGCATCTTTTAAACCAAGTGTATTTTCTTGGTATAATTCACGATCTTCTCGGGCAATATTTCCTAAATTTACCACACCGACAATTCCTATAACTGCAGCTATCAGTGCTACAATTAAAAAAAACAATTAATAATTTTACAGAGATTTTTAAGTTATATACCCAACGCATATATATTTTGCCTCCTAATATTTGGGTTACTAAACGTAAATAATCTATGTGATATTACTCAATTTCTCTACTTCGTCATCATTAAAAGATCTTCTGCAATTCAAAATCAGCTCAATATTAAAACCTGATTCCATCGCACATTTTTGTGTATTGCTTATGTAAACTTACGCTTGCCGAGAAATCTTTTTATCATTTTATATCAGTTTACTCCTTTACTTCTCTACCTAATTTTACTCTTATATCAATAATGAAATTATCTTATTTTCTAAATTTTAATAGCTTTTCCCCCCTTTCTAAATTCAAATCAAGATAACTTTATCAGTATCTTCTAATCAATGTAGTTATATTGCATTTTATACTTATATTTACTTTTTAGTTAGAATCAGGGAGTTCGCAAGAAAAAAATACCCCTTAAAACTTAAAATAAAACGTGCTTGTATAAGATTATTTATAAAACAATATATTAGCTTTCATAATTATTTTATACGCAACTTATTGATCACCTATTATTTAATTATTTAGCAAAGCAATCTATATCTATTTCTTAATCGCTTTATATTAATCGGAAATGTTAAAGATATTCATAACTGTTTTTAGTAATCTCCCGAATTAAACCAATTTTAATTCTAAACTTTATAAAACTAAAAAGTAGTTTTACCATATGTCCATAGTTAAGCAAGCTGCTTTTTTTATTATTTTCAGCAACTAAAAAAGGAGGGCTTTACACCCTCCTTTAATCATAAACTATAAGTATATAAAAACCCCTGCATCTTTTTAAAGACATAAATTTCACATTAGAATCAATTTATATCCATTAATATTTCTCGAAATTGTCATCCTCAATAGATATCATATCCTGTAACTCACTTCCTGCTATGTCCTCTTCTTTTTTATTGCTATCGAATGCTTGACTGATATACTGTTGCAATTTCTCTCTACCAACTATCTCTTCAATTGCCCTTATTGTTTCAACATCCAGCCCTTCCAGCTTAAAATATTCCTTTTCCATATTTTTTAACTCAAACCTACTGACTGCCTCTTTTAGCAATTCTGCCTGAGCCGACAATTCTTCACTAGCCGCAGCACTCTCTTCTGCCGTTGCAGAGTTAGTCTGGACAACCTGAGCCACTTGGGTAATAGCAGCATTTATCTGTTCAATTCCCAACGCTTGTTCACTGGAAGCTTCTGCAATTTCTTCCACCAGATCTGCCACCTTGGTTACCTCTGCCACAATCTTATTTAATGATTCTGCCGTATTATTTGCTATTTGATTTCCTACTCCAACTTTTTTAATTGAATTTTCAATAAGTTCAGTAGTCTCCTTTGCTGCATTGGCACTTCTTGCAGCAAGATTTCTTACTTCATCGGCTACAACTGCAAAACCCTTTCCGTACTGGCCTGCTCTTGCAGCTTCAACTGCAGCATTTAAGGCTAGAATATTAGTCTGGAATGCTATGTCATCAATTACTTTTATTATTTTCGATATATTTGTAGATGAATCTTTTATTTCTGCCATAGCTTTTATCATTTCCTGCATCTGACTGTTTCCTTCCAAGGCATTTTCCTTTGCTTTCAGAGCAATTTCATTTGCTTGTGTGGCATTTAATGCATTTTTCTTAGTTTGTTCTTCAATCTGCGACATGGATTCCGTTACTTCTTCAATTGAACTTGCTTGTTCTGTAGAACCGTGAGAAAGTATCTGACTTGAATCAGCCACTTGTCTTGCTCCTGCCGCTACTTCGTCAGCAGCAGAACGTATATTCCCCAATACTTCATTATTTATCTTTATCATTTCTGTGAGTTTTTTACCCATGAGGTCATTTTCCGATTTAATTTGTATTTGAACTGTCATATCGCCGTCTGCTATCTTTTCAATAACATGTGCCTGTTCACGTATATTTTCTGCCATTTTTGAAAATGCCGTCATTAAATTACCGATTTCATCTTTTGTAGTTCCCTCGATTTCTACCTCTACGTCACCTAACGCAATCTGATCTGCAGCTTTTTCCAGTTTTTTCAACGGTTTGCTTATTATTCGGGAAATAAAGAATCCCATCAACGCAGCTATAATTACTCCCATAAGAATAACTAAAATCATCGTGATTGAAGCTAAATCGGATATTTTTTTATTGCTTTCAGCTTTTTCTTTGGCTGCGGATGTATTATAGTCAAACAGGTCCGAAAACATATCATTCAACGAGTCTATAACTGCTCCAGTTTCTTCAAATGCAAGCCTTTGTGCTTCTTCATATTCACCGGACTCTGCAAGCTTTATAATCTCTTGAATCAAAGAATTAAAACTTGCCCACAAGTTTTTTAGCCTACTGAGTACTTTCTTGTCACTTTCATTTGAAACGGCAGCTTCATAATCCTTCAACTTATTTTCAGTAGCAGTAATATGTTCATTTATTTTATCTATGTATTGAGATCGCTCATTTCTGTCGGTTGCCAACAACAATTTCATAGTATTTACTCTAACTTCTTGAAATTCTATAGATGCCTCTCCGGCATATCTTAGCCCAAGTGTGTTGTTTTTATATAACTGAATAGCTGCATCGTTTATATTAGTTATGTTAATTATACCTACAATTCCAATAACACCAGCTATCACTGCTACAGTCATAAAACCGATAAGTAATTTTACAGAAATTTTTAGATTATAAAACCACCCCATAATTATCGTACCTCCTAATTTTTCCCAAAATTTATAATCAAACTTTATCTCATTTAGAATATAAAACAGGTAAAACGGATGTAAAAAAACATTAATCAATGGTGAGATTAGTAACCTATGTGGTATCCCCCTTTCTCAATTCAAAAGTAAAACATTTACTTCTTTGGGTATCTTTCAGCAACTGCATACCTTTTAGCATTTGTTTCAATTTTAGCTCTCCTTCCTTTAGTTACTTATACTGTAGATATCTTGTTCAAATTAAAACTTCTGACCTACAATCAGCAAGTATAAACATTCGGTTTTACTTTAATGCCTAAACTATTGGTAATAAAGCTTACAAACTGCAAATACTAAAACATACTGGAATAAAACTTACCTTATAATCTAAAAACTTAAAATAAAAAATCGGAGAAATTATTGTAAACCAAGAGTTATCCAAATTACGGAAAAGAAAATATGTTCATGCAATATGATTTTAAATTTCGTTTACATAACATTTTATTTAAAACCATTTGTCACCTCTTATTCGATTAGTTATTAAGCGGCCTTGCTTTAATTTTAATATCTTTATATTAATCGGAATTATTGAGGGTATTCGTAACTATTTTTAATACTTTTTAATCAATTTTATTATAATAATAAAAATGTTTGTTATGTTGACTTGTTATGTTGATTTCTTGTTTATATAATCAGTCAGTTTTAATTAATTGAGCAATATTGCTTTCAATAAGTAAAAAGGGGGCATAAAAGCCCCTTTAAATTATAACTTAAAAAATATCAAGTACTCTTCATTTTTCCTAATACATCATTTAACTTAAATACCTTTTTAGTATTTTCCGAAATTGTCATCTTCAAGCGATATTATGTTTTTGAAAGAGTCTTTTACTGTTGCCGGATCTTCATTATTGCTATTTACTGATTGCTCGATATTCTGATTCTGTTTCTTTCTGTCCATAATACCTTCAATTGCTCTTATTGTTTCATCATCAAACCCTTCTAAATTAAAATTTTCTTTGTCCTTCTTTTTTAGCTTAAACCTGCTGACTGACTCTGTTAGCAAGTCTGCTTGAGCCGACAATTCTTCACTTGCAGCAGCACTTTCTTGTGCTGTAGCAGAATTGTTCTGCACAACCTGTGCCACTTGAGAAATGGCCTGATTTATCTGTGCGATACCCGATGCTTGTTCATTTGACGCTTCTGCAATTTCCCCCACAAGGTCAGCCGCCTTGGTTATACCCTCCATAATCTCATTCAATGCCTCCGCTGTATCATTGGCTATTTTATTTCCCATCTCAACTTTTTTAATTGAATTTTCAATAAGTTCAGTAGTCTCTTTTGCTGCATTGGCACTTCTTGCAGCAAGATTTCTTACTTCATCGGCTACAACTGCAAAACCCTTTCCGTGCTGTCCAGCTCTTGCCGCTTCAACAGCAGCATTTAAGGCTAGAATATTGGTCTGGAACGCTATGTCATCTATTACTTTTATTATCTTTGATATATTAGCCGATGAATCATTTATCTCTTCCATAGCTTTTATCATTTCATGCATCTGACTGTTACCAACCAATGCTTTTTCCTTGGTTTTTAATCCAAGTTCGTTTGCCTGTACAGCATTTAAAGCATTTTTCTTAGTTTGCTCTGCAATCTGTTCCATAGATGCTGTTACTTCTTCAATTGAAGCAGCCTGTTCTGTAGCTCCTTGAGAAAGTATCTGGCTTGAATCGGATACCTGCCTTGCACTGGAAGCTACTAAATCGGCTGCAGAACTTATATTTACCAACGCATCATTATTTATATTTATCATTTCGGTAAGCTTTTTACCCATGAGGTCATTTTCAGATTTAATTCTTACTTGAATCGTCATATCACCTTCTGCTAGCCTTTCAGCAGCCTTAGCCTGTTCTCGTATATTATCCACCATCTTTGAAAATGCCGCCATAAGATTTCCTATTTCATCTTTTGAATTTGCTTCAATTTTTACATTTACATCTCCTACTGCAAGTTGCTCTGCAGCCTCTTCCAATTGCTTCATAGGCCTGCTTATAATTCGGGAAATAAAGGATCCCAATAAGACAGCTATGATAACTCCAATTAATAAAATTATAATTGTAATATTAATAGATGTTTTAACCATCCTGTTATTGCTTTCAGCCTTTTCTTTTGCTGAAGCTGAATTATAATCAACCATTTTTATAAATGAATCATTTAATATTTCTATATCTGAATAGGAATTGTCCAAAACGAGTTTTGCTTCTTTTTGCTTACCTGATTTTAAAAGATTTATAGCCTCTTGGGTTGCAGAATTGTATTTTCCCCATAATGTATTCACTTCATTAAATAATAGCCTATCTTCCTCATTGATAATTGTTGTTTCGTAATTCTTCAAAGCTTGATTAAGATTGTCAATATGTTCATTTATCTTGTTAATATTTTCATTAACAGCACTTTCTTCATCCTGCAGCAACATTTTTGCATTATTTAATCTTATTCTTTGAAACTGCCCATTAGCATCAGCGGCATATTCCAACCCCAATACATTATTTTGATATAATTCAGTTTCTTCCCTACTTATATCTGTTAAATTAATGATTCCTACAGTTCCTATAACTGCTGCTATCACTGTTATAGTCATAAAACCAATTATCAACTTAATAGAAATTTTTAAATTATAGAACCAACCCATAGATACCATGCCTCCAATTATTTTGTTTATTTTGTATAAATAACCTATGTAATATCACTCAAGTTCTCAACTTCATCACTTAGCAAATTGCCACAATTCAGAATTAACTTAACATTATTAGCCAGCTTCTCTATACCTTATCTGAAAAATGATGCTTAACTGAAGTAGCGGCACAATATTCTCTTTAGCAATATAAAAAAACTCAGCTACAGCATCTACAATTAAAGCTATAGTTACGCATTTGATTTCAATAACAATAGTACAGCTTCCATTGTCATATTCCTCTGCTTTTTTACCTAATTTTAATCTCGCATCAATATCGGGAATTAACTTCCTCCATAAATTTATAATACCTTTTACATAACAGGGAAGTTCGGGAATCTTTGTAATCTTTTGAATCTCGATAATTTCGGTTACATAACCCATTTCAATACTATATTCCATCTACCCTAATAAAAAGCAAGATATTTGTCTTCTTGATCACTTTCTAACGACTTCATATTTTCCAGCATTTGATCAATTTTTAGCCCTCCTTTCGTTTTTTCATCTTTTGTTCAATAAAAGCACTAATATTGCCTTTTGGAAGTCAAAGCTTCTAAAATGGCAAACAGCAAATTAGCGTATGCTAATAAACCGTTAACTTAAGTATTTTAAATAGCTCTTGCAAAATGCCAATAACAGAGGTACAATAAAAGTCATAATTTCCCGTATAAAAGTAAAAATTAAAGAAATTATAGAAAGCTAAGAGCTATTAAAAAAACCGGAAATGAAAAATTTACTCTTAGAAATCAATATTTATAACCTCAAGCTTCGTATATCTGAAAAATACTATAAATTTAAAAAATCAATAATTATAGGTTAATAAAGGACTCCAAAATAATAAACCATTTTAAGGCAATTTAGTTTATTTTCCCCACCGACGTGCATAACACAACATACTTAATTATAGATAATTCCATGGATAAAAGCACCAAATAAACATTTTCTAGCTTTTAAAAATACGCAATGAGCAAAAACCTACTTTTTGACTGTCGTTCTTATTGCCAGTTACCATGATAGAATTGTCAAAAATTTATTTCTACAAGGTTACAACAGACAAAAATCAAATACATAAATAAGGGAAAAAGAAAACATTTTCTTATTATATGTTTAGAGAACGTAATAACAGCCAAAATGAATTGCTTTTTTTCCGATATGAATATATCTGAGGAGAAAGTCATACAGTTCTAGACAATCATTGGAACAGTAAAACACTTTACAAAATATAGGAATTGTATTAAAATTTCACAAAATAGTTTTGCATTATTGCCAGTCATACTACTGCAGCCATAATCAGATATATAGTTTTACGGTCGAAAAAACATCAATTCAAAGTCCTGCTTACATTTAGTGAAATATTATATTTATTAAATTAATAATATAAAATTTTTAAAAAACACTAAATATTTATACTTGGTTTATCGTATGATTTCTTGAAAGAACTATCTCTTACAGATGTACAAATTAAGTAATTTATCTAAAATTCATCTTAAAACTCCGGTACACCTTAAGAGGAAAACTCTTTCATATATAAGTTTTATATCATTTATACTGCCACACCGTTGATTTTTCAATGTTCAAAATCCTTAGTTTAAACGTAAAGTTTAAGTTAAAATAAAATAATTTTTCATAATTATTTTTCTAGCAATTGATTTCATATCTTTATTCAAATTAATTAACAAAGCTATCTTCACTTACTTAATATTAATCGGAAATATTTACGATGTTCATAACTCTTTTTTTAAGCCTTTTATAAAAAACACAATATTTCTATAGACCAAAAAATAATAGTAATTCATTAAAATACCACTAAATATTAATTAACTAAAAATCGTAACTATAAAAACATTCATTTAATAACCTCGGTAAAAACTTTTTTCCTATATTGAATTTGTAGAATATTTATTTGATTCAATCTTCATCCGGCATCATCAACTCTGTTTTAGAACCTTTATAGTGTTCGCCATAATAACATTCTATAACCCTTATTTTACCAATGATATGTTTATTAAACTCTGCAAGTTCTTCTGCCGGAACCCACAACTCTTTATGTATAAATGCACCCACAGTCTTAACTTCAAATTTTGATACATATTCATCATCTATTTCAAACTCTGTCACAAAACCGGCATAATCGGGTGAGCTTTTTGCATTCCACTCCTTTGCTATCTGACAAGCATACTCTTTATTTAAAACAGGATAAAATATAGGTTGTTCCGGAAGCCTTGGCGGAAATTCGGTCATCCCTGATTGTCTGATTAATTCGAGCTCACGTATTCCAACAGGTCTGTATAGCTTCATTGATAAAACACTCCTCTAGCTAAAGTCAAATAATCCTAATTAATTTATTTCTATCCGTATATTTTAATAAAATTTCCTCCTTCATTCAACATCTTATCACATGACTTTTATTTCAATTCCGTTAAAATATAGTTTTAGCATGACATATATTAATCATATATTCTTCTTATCTGGCATAACTATAAAAAGGAAGCGTTGCTCATTACTTAAAAAATAATTTGCAAACGCTTCCCATATTTTATCGGCATAACTTACTTATATAACACTAACCCCAATATATAACAGGCATATGACTGAAAATACGGACAGATATAATTTTTTTGGCCTTCAGAGATTTAGAAATTCAGTGGTGAGGCTATATTTGTAGGCTATTTCAAAAAACTCTTCAATTATGGCTTACAAAATTTGTTTTGATTCGAGCTAAAAACTGTATGAGTTATTTTTTGAAATACCTTTATTAATTAAGCCTTGCAAACTTTAACCTTCGCTACCCTCTTTTCATCTACCTTATCAACTTTAAATACCAGACCGTTAAATTCAATACTTGGTTTATCATTTTCATCAGGTATTCGTCCTAATTGGCCTATCAAAAATCCGCTTAATGTATCGTAATCATCGGTAGGAAGCTCCACCTCTAAATAATCCATAACAGCATCCAAACTGGTAGTACCATTTATAATAAAGGTATTTTCGTCTATTTTTTCGATGTCTTTTTCAACCTCATCATCTTCGTCAAATATATTGCCTACTATTTCTTCGAGTAAATCCTCTAAAGTAACGATTCCCGCTGTTCCTCCGTATTCATCGATAATAACAGCCATATGAATTCTTTGTCTTTGAAGTTCCTTAAAAAGTTCGTCTGTTCTTTTTGATGTCGGAACATAATAGGGTTTTCTTATAAGATTTCTTAAGTCAAAATTATCTCTATCGCCACCTTCAGCTACGTATTTTATCAAATATTTTGAGTGCATAATTCCTATTATATTGTCAATGGTATCTTCGTAAACCGGTATTCTTGAATACTTTTCTGTATTTATAAATTCTACTACTTCATCTAAAGTTGCATCAACCGGTAAAGCTGCAATCTCTGTTCTATGGGTCATTATCTCTGAAACAATCTTATTATTGAATTCAAATATATTATTAATCATCTCTTTCTCTGTCTCATCGATAGCTCCTTTTTCTTCGCCAACATCCACCATCATTCGAATTTCTTCTTCGGTAACATTTTCTTCGTCTTCATTTGGGTCAATGCCAAATATCCTTACAACAGTATTGGTAGATAGTGTGAGAAATTTCACAAAAGGCGATGTTACTGAAGATAAAAAGTTTAATGGAGATGCAACGAACATGGCAATAGGCTCCGCTTTCTTCATCGCTAATCTTTTAGGTACTAACTCTCCAAATACAAGAGAAAAATATGATAACACTATTGTAATTAATATCACAGAAACATTTTTAAGTACTGCGTCAGGAATAGGAACCCCTGTAAGTTTTATTACATAAACCAGTCTTTCAGAGAAATTATCTGCTGCAAATGCACTGGCAAAAAAACCTGCAAGAGTTATTCCTATTTGAATTGTTGCCAGGAATTTACTAGGTTCATCTACAAGTTTTTTAAGTAAAACTGCCCGTTTGTTACCTTCCTCAGCCATCAATTTAAGTTTAGTATCATTCATTGAAATTAGCGCAATCTCTGAAGCTGCGAAAAAAGCATTCAGCACTATGAGTACTATTAAAACAAGTAAATCGGTAAACAATACTTTCATCCTCCAAATAGTTAATTAAAAATAAAAAAAGGCACAACTTAACCATATCCCATGATTTAAGGCCTTCTGTAAAAAGGAGTCTTTATCCGACTTTTTGATTTTAATAAACTACATAGTGCCTTACTACTTCGTATGTGTTCCGGAATATCATCCATTCCTCTATCACCCCTACAATTAGTTAATTTTATGTTATTATATCATAATATATTATATATCATTAGACCTTGTCAAGAATTCCTTATAAGCTAAAATATCCTTTATTATCCTTTATGTCATTTTTTCTTCAATTACCTTAATTAAACAATTTATATTTTTATATCCCATTTCTTTGTTAAGAATACTTTATAGTTTATAATATTTATATCCAAAATATAGGAATAGATTATTATAATAAATTTGATTTTAGTTTTCATTATTCTATATTTTATATTTCAAAAAAGTAATAAATTATTGTACTGATGTGTAAATCACAAAGCATTAGCTCCTAATTCTTTAGACTTTTCAATATGAACATTGTCCATGAATTGCATTAAATCTATTACAGTTCTGCAGATTCTCTTTAGCTCTTCCTCTGATATTGGATTAAATGTTATTTCTTGATTGGCTGGACTCCCATGACTAAACGAATCAGAAATCTTTGATATTACAATACTCAAATGATCTTTCCAGTTCTCTTTTGTTATATCACCAACATCCTGCAAATTTCTAAAATAATTTTTATTTTCATTTTTTACCCTCTCAATCAAATCAGGAAGCCCCGGGGTATACCCTATCGAATTACTCTTCAAATAACAGAATTTAAAACTTAGGAAACTCTCCAAGACTACCCTTATATTATTTGGTATATAACAAATAGCTGTATTATAATCCACTTTTCCATCAAGATAATCTAGAATTTGCTGTAATCTATAATAGTAGGCAGTATTAAAATTGTTATAGTCTTAAGTAGTAGTGTAAAATTGATGACTTAAAATTACTGGAAAATATTGTCCCTTGAAAATAAAGCCACGATATGGTTTTCTACTATGTTAGCCAAACAAAAGTAGAGGAGG
>Ga0134092_1000406_pt1 | contig 43935 bp, 43 predicted proteins | sample 3_6taG_FD_94454 | JGI IMG/M metagenome (GOLD analysis project Ga0134092, IMG submission 94454) | Switchgrass degrading microbial communities from high solid loading bioreactors in New Hampshire, USA - 3_6_20_6_A3 metaG | ecosystem: Engineered > Bioreactor > Semi-continuous > Anaerobic >... | reverse complement strand
CTTTAGCAATCCTGGCTACAGCGGCGCGGTTATACTTTTGGTCCAAGAAAAAGCCAGTTTTCTGCCCGTTTTCCACATCTACTAGATATTTCACGCCGTTTTCACATATCTCCGTTACTGCAGATTCCGGCGCAGATATATTATCAGACTGGTACCAGCCCTTATACTCCGGTAGGCTTTCCTTTGCACGGAGAGAAATGTCATTGCGCTCATAAATACCGGTAATAGTTTCGCCCATTTCAGTAAGCACTTCCCAAAGGGCACGGTAAACTATATCCTTGACAAGTTCCATGCCGAGGCAGGTAATTTGTACAGACAAAATGCTACCGTAGCGGTCCACTGTCAGTCCTGGCATCTGGTCAGCCTCACCATGAATCAGGCGACAACAGGTAAAATCCGCACCAGGCATGACGGTTTGGCGGTAACGAATGGCATATTCTACACGGCGGCGCCAAAATCGAGCATCAAATACATCGTTGGCGTTGCGTGAAATAAGTCGAACTGTAATCTTACTAGAGCTGTTGTAAAAGCCCGTACCCATAAAGGAGTTTTTAGCAAACACATCTACCAGTTCGCCGTTTTGAGGTTCGCCCTCTATTTTGATAATCTCTTCCCCATATATCCATGGATGCCCATTTTGGACACTGCGTTTTGCTTTAGGAGTTATCATGACTTTGGGATACTGCCGTTTCTGTTTCATCTGTGTCTCCTTTCGAAATAGATTGTTTTATGTGTTGATTGTAGCATACTTCTCTTGTGACTTCAACGTGGCATCATCAGTATGTCGGACTTATTCCAACCTGGTATATTGCTTGTCTTAATTGCATGGAAGAGTCGTTCCTTAAGTCCTGGGTTTTCAGATTGAAGGGTTTTTATTAAATTCTTTACATATTGGCGCTTGGTATAGCCGTCAAATGGACACAGATTTTTAACTACTGACAGATTATAAGCATTGCGGAATCCCTTTATATCTGCCTCTCTTACATATATTAGTGGTCTGATTAATGTTATATCTGATTTGTCAAGATGTGTGACAGGAGAAAAACAGTTAAATCTTCCTTCGAAAATCAAGGACATCATCATGGTTTCTATCACATCATCATAATGATGGGCATATGCTTCTTTATTGCAGCCAAGCTCCTTTGCTTTGGTATTAAATGCTCCCTTGCGCATTTTGGCGCAGAGGGAACAGGGATTTGTTTCCTTTCGGTGTGAAAAAACAATGTCAGCTATTTCTGTTTCTACTATTGTATAATTAACACCAAGTTCTTTGCAAAGTTGCTCAACTGGTGAAAAGTCCATATCCTTAAGGCCCATGCTGACAGTTATTGCTTCAATATCAAACTTTTTTGGATAGAAACGTCGTAAATGAGATAAAGCATACAACAGTGTTAAACTGTCTTTACCACCAGAGACTCCAATAGCAATTTTATCCCCATCATCAATCATTTTATAATCATCAATTGCTTTACGTGTGTAGCTAAGCAGCTTTTGTAATTTCATAATATCATGCCTTTCTAAATGATTTCCATAAATCAGGTCCAAATGCCCATACTAATTTCCTTTTGAAGCTAATGAATATTATAGCATATACCTATGGGCGAGGAAACATGAAGAATGATATAGAAATTGTATAAGCTAGAGCTTTCAATCCTAATAACCTGAGTGTCTAAACTTTTTTGAATAGTTGATATACTTTGGTAAATAATGTACAATGTTATCATGAAAGGGTATTTTTGAAGAGACAAAAACAAATCATTCAATAGTATATCCGTTTGCAAATTATTGTTATATAAAGAATTTTAATATTATAAAATATAGATAAGGTATATGCTTTTTTGATGGCTGATATGCAAGATATATTGGAATGTTAAAGGAGGACACTGCTTAAAAGTAAAGGATAGCTTTGTCGTCCATTAATTATGATACTATAAATTAAAGGGGGATAAGTTATGAAAAAGTTTAAAATTGCAGATGGGATATATATGCTCACTATGAATGTTGAAGATATATTATTCGAGGGAATTTGGGAGATTGGAAACGGAGTAACTCTTAATTCCTATATAGTCCAGGGAGAAAAGACTGCAATAATTGATGGTGTAATTGGCTGGGATGGGATTCCTGAAACTCTTTACAAAAACTTAGAAGAAATAGGTGTTGATCCAAAAAATATAGATTATTTGATTGTTAATCACATGGAACCAGACCATTCTGGCTGGATTTCAAACTTTAGGAAGATTAAGGATGATTTTACTGTAATATGTACTGATAAAGCTGCAAAGATGGTAAAATCCTTTTATGGTGGAGACAATGTAAGAATTGTAAAAGAAGGGGATACATTAGACCTTGGAAAAGGGAAAGTATTGAGTTTCCATCCAGTACCAAACGTTCATTGGCCAGATACCATGTACACTTATGAAAGAGATACAAAAACTCTCTTCTCCTGTGATATGTTTGGAGCATTTGGTAGGATGAAAGATCATTGCTTTGATGATGAGCTAACACCTGAGGAAATAGACTTCTTTGAATTTGAAGGAATAAGGTATTACTCTAATGTCATGACAACCTTTACACCTAGTTTGAGAAAGGCAATTGAGAAAGCAAAAACTCTAGATATAAATATTATAGCACCTGGTCATGGTCCCGTTTATAGAAAGAATCCTCAAAAAATCATAGATGATTATTATAGGTTTTCCCAATATGCTGATGGAGCAGGTAAGAATGAAGTTACCATATTGTGGGGATCCATGTATGGAATGACTGCAAAAGCAGTTGAGTATGTTGAGGGCATACTTCAAAGAGAAGGCGTCAAATATAACAAGATAGAAATGCCAATAGAAAGTGATAGTGAAATGATTGCAACAGTTTTTAAATCTGCAGGTGTAATCATTGCAGCGCCTACTTATGAATACAAGCTTTTCCCACCAATTGCAGCAGCTTTAGATGAAATTGGTAGAAAGAAGATTACAGGTAAAGTAGCATTTAGATTTGGGTCATACGGATGGTCTGGTGGAGCAGAGAAAGAGCTAAAGGAAATAATTGAGAGAAATAAGATGAAGTGGGATTTGATTCAATCGGTAGAGTTTGAAGGAGCTCCAAAGGAAGAAGACTTTATTAAATTGGAAGCTAGAGTGCTAGAGCTTTTAGAAAAAATGAAAGAGAAGGTAGTAGAATAGCAAGGAGGATGTTATGATACTTGTATGTTATCCTAGATGAATTACTTGCCAGAAGGCAAAGAAGTTTCTGGAGGAAAACAACATAGACTTTGAAGAAAGGCATATTAAAGAAAACAATCCTACAATGGAGGAATTGAGACAGTGGCATAATAAGAGCGGTCTATCATTGAAAAAATTCTTCAATACTAGTGGACAGCTGTATAAGGAGCTAAAACTGAAGGATAAACTCCCAAATATGAGTGAGGATGAACAGTATAGCTTGTTAGCATCTGATGGCATGCTTGTAAAAAGGCCCATTCTTGTTGGGGATGGCTTTGTTTTGGTAGGCTTTAAGGAAACTGATTGGAAATCTGCACTTGGCATCGAATAACTGTAAATTATAGCATCTCCATGGAGATGCTTTTTTTATGTTTGTTATTTATGTAAGGTTGACATTACAACGCATAAGAAATATACTATTAGTTAAGTCAATTTTGCAGAAAGGAGTTTTTGGATGAAGAATCGAATTAGAGAACTAAGAGAGGAAAGAGGTTTGACTCAAGAACAGCTAGGAGAAATGGTAGGTGTTTCTAGACAGGCAATTAACGCCATTGAAACAGAAAAATTTGAACCCTCTATCTGGCTTGCTTACGATATTTCAAAAGTATTTGGATGTACTATTGAAGAAGTATTCTTATTTGAAGAAAGTCCAAGAAAATCGCGTGCAGACAGTAGCAGAAGGAGGAATACTAATGGCTATAAGGAATATTCGATACAACAATGACAGCATTTTACGTAAAAAATGTAAAGAAGTAAATGAAATTAATGATAAAATCAGACAAATTCTTGATGATATGATGGATACACTTCATCATACTGAAAATGGTGCTGCATTGGCGGCAAATCAAGTAGGAATTTTGAAACGATTAGTTGTAATAGATTATTGTGGATATACTCTTAAACTGGTCAACCCCCGAATAATAGGATATAGTGGTGTTCAAGAATGTATAGAGGGATGTCTTAGCTTTCCCAATCGTCTTGTAAAAACAATTCGTCCACAAAAAGTTACTGTTCAGGCTTTGAATGAATATGGTGAAGAAATCATTGTGACAGGTGAAGATGAAATGGCTAAGTGCTTTTGCCATGAATTGGAACACTTAGATGGAGAAATTTTTTTAGATAAAGCCATTGAGGAAATAAATCTAGATATATATTAATTGATATAGATTAGCTGAATCTGCTGTGAACTATGGTCACAGTCTAATCTATAGGGTGGAGTCTTAGGATATTAATTTCATCACTATTTTCTTCATAGATACAGAAGATAGGGTTAAAGAATAAATGGAAGATAATGTCAGAAACTAAATATTAAGGAATAAGATAAGGATAAAATGTTGAAATTATGAGGAATATTCTGCAATAATTCAATCATTTTATCCTTCTTTTTATAAAAAATATATTTGACAGACACAGATATGTGCGTTACAATAAATAGTGTCAAGCAAATATATTGGATTTTTCAAAATATTGATTGAAAGGAGATTGCTATGGAGCCTAAATTATCGTCAGATCTCTTGCGAGGACATACGGACACCATCGTCTTAGCTATGTTAATGAATGGTGATCGTTACGGCTTGGAAATTTACAATCTAATTTTAGCCCGTACAGGTGAGCAGTATGAATTGAAGGTGGATACCTTATATTCCAGTTATAAGAGGCTGGAAAAGGGCGGATATATTACATCCTATTGGGGTGATGAAACCCAAGGCGCACGTCGCAAATACTATCGTATTACAGATAAAGGACGCGAACTGTATCGACAAAACATGTTGAACTGGGAATTTACCTTAAAAATATTAAATAAATTATTAAAGGAGGAAGAGTAATGGATACAAGAAAGTATATCGACTCTCTGTTTTCTGACTATCAGGAGACGTCGGAACTCATAGACTTTAAAGAAGAACTTAAAAGCTTTCTGGACGATAGAATAAAGGCTCTTGTAAAGAGCGGAATGGATGAAAAGGATGCTTTTGAAAAGGCAACCAATGAACTTGGTGATATGTCATCAGTTGCAGATGAAATAAGCCGCAAAAAGAAACAGGAAGTACTAGCTGAAATGTATATGAAAACCAGACATTATATGTCCACATGGAGAATCGCTCTTTATATCCTATGTGGTACTGTTCTCGGCTTTGGAGTAATTGTCGCTGCACTATCGGGATTTTTTAGCGGTGACATTAATGCAACGTTGGGTTCGCTACTTGTTTTTGGAGCTACTCCGATTCTTGGCCTTTTGTTTCTAGGACTTACGCAAGAAACTGCTGTGCATGAACCAATGGGGTGGAAGAGAGCTCTTCTGTATGTGCTTGCAGCAGGTGTTTTCTTATTTAGTGTGATTGCGTTCATAATGGCGTATTTCGAAGATGGTGCAGGACTGCCATATGCGATTGCTACACTTATTCCATTTGTATTACCAAGCTTGGCATTCGGTGCCTTTCTAATACTAACCGAAAAGGATAGAAGTAAACCATGGGTGAAAAGACAACGGGAAGAATATATGAAACGCTCAATAGAACGTTTTGCAGATCCAGCCCAGGAGGAAAGATTTGGATTGTTTTCTGGTGCCCTTTGGATTGGGGCCATTGCTCTGTTTATATTGTTGACAATTCTTTTCGGATTTAAATTCTCATGGTTGGCAATTGTGGTAGCACTTATTGGGCAGATGCTTATCCTAGCTATGTTCACAAAATCTAAGTAAGCTATCAATTGAGAATGGAGGAATTAGGTAATGAAAGTGGAAAGCTCTTATTGCCTAAATTGAAAAATGGAGGAATTTTAATGAGTTTAACAATGGGTGATATTATTTACCATTTATTCAAGTATCCAGTCATGCTATATTTAAAATTCAAATTTAATATTAAAGTTGAACACAATCCATTAAAGGAGGTGAAAGGGCCATATTTATTATTGGGCCACCATGTCACAGCCTTTGATCCCATTATCAGCAATATATTTTCTAGAAGGCTGATACGCTACGTAGCTGCTGATGCAAATTATGATAGTAAATTAAAGAGATTTTTCCTTAATCTTTTTGAAGGCATCCCCTTCACCAAAAATGCAGCTGATTCCAGTGCAATCCGCAAGATAATACGTCACATCAAGAAGGGGCATCCTGTTGGTCTCTATCCAGAAGGCGGGAGAAACTGGGATGGAAATACTGACTTTATAATACCTTCAACAGCAAAACTAGTAAAACTATTGAGGGTTCCTGTTTATGCTATATATTACAAGGGGGGATACCTGAGTAAACCCCGCTGGGCTTACTATTTCAGGAAAGGAATCATGAGGGTAGAGATCAAGGAAATAATCAGCGAAGATATCATAGCTCATAAATCCATAAAGGAAATATATAAAACGCTTGTTGAAGAACTTGATTACAATGAGTTTGAATGGCAGAAAAAACACAAAATCCCCTTCAGGGGGAAAAGACTTGCCGAGGATATTGAAAGGCTTTTATACCTCTGTCCTGAATGCCATACCATAAATAGTATAATTTCTAAGGACAATAAATTTTATTGTAAATCCTGTGGGAAAGAACATAACATAAATGAATACGGAACAATTGAAGGGTCTTCCCACTTCAGTGATACAGTTTCCTGGAACAGATGGCAGATGTCCCAATTGCCTGAGATAATAGAGAAAGGATTCTCCTTTTCCAATCCACAGATAAGTCTGGAGAAGATAGGGGAAAAACATAGAGAAAAATTTAAAGTTTTACTTGTTATCGAGCCGGATAAATTGATAATTGAATATAGTGATAAACAGAGAGAAGTCATTGATTTTCAGGACATTTCTGGGTTAAGTATAACCTTCCTGGATATGGTAGAGTTCTTTGTAGGTGGTATAAAATACAGATTTACATTTAACCCGAAAAAACACATGTCGGTAAAGCTGTTTTATGACTTACTGACAACAGTTAAGGAGGATAAAAAATATGAGTTCTGATTGGGCTGCAGTGATTAATATTGCCTTGATCTTTGTAGTAACTTTTGTTGCCAAATTTATAAAGGAGAAACTGGGTATATTCAGGACAATTATCGTGCCAACTGCCTTAATGGCAGGTTTTATTGGTCTATTTATTGGACCGGAAGTTACAGGGTTAGTAAAATACGATCTGGAATTGTATGAAAAGATCGTCTTCCATTCCATGGCCCTTGGATTCATCGCCTTAACCCTGGCGGAAAAGAAAACAGAACACAAATCAGATACAATGAAATCTGGACTCTTCATTGTAGCCACCTATTGTTTCCAGGGAGTTATAGGAATGTTAACTGTATGGGGACTGATCTACACCATTAAACCGGATTTATTTGTGGGTCTGGGATTGATGTTACCTCTGGCTTATGGTCAGGGACCTGGATTTGCTTCATCCATCGGTTCATCCTGGGATGAGGTGCTACCCTATGGATTTGTAAACCAGTATGGCCTTACCTTGGCTACTGCTGGATTTTTGGTTGCAGGTTTATTAGGTGTCTTCATGTTAAACTATTTTGTCAGAAAGTATAAAATTCCAGTGGCCAGATTAAATCGAATCAAGGGTCTGCAGACAAAAGAGTTATCCATCTCTTCTGTACAGGAAATAAACTTTTTTGATATGCTTACTGTTCAGTTTGTTTGGATTGCAATCATCTATCTGGCCACCTTCCTAGTGATGCAGGGAGCAGGAATTTTTTTATCCCTCTTTGGAACCATCGGCGAAACCATTGCCAGTCTTGTCAAGGGATTTAACTTCCTATTTGGTATTATTTTGGCCATGCTCTTTAAAAGGATTATCCTTTTCTTATCCAGGAAAGGACACAGAACAGAGTCCCTGTTGGATTCCTATTTATTAAATAATATCTCTTCCCTGTTTTTTAATATGATGATAACTGCTTCCATCATGGCCATTTCCATTGAAGCAATTAGGGATTATTGGGAACTTCTATTGGTGGTAGCTGCTGTAGGAGTTCTTACCACCTATTTCTTTACCATCTGGCTTGGTAGAAGGATGTTTTTAAATAACACAACTCATTATATACTGGCCATGTTTGGAATGCTTACCGGCACAGCTTCCACCGGTTTGGCCTTACTGCGGGGTATTGATCCGGATCTAAAGACTGATGTGGCCAAAAACTTGGTTCTGGGCAGTGCTGTGGCAGCGCCATTAGGATTTCCATTGATGGCCATATTGGGAATGCCCATAATAGGTTTTACTACAAATAATCCTATTTATAGTTACATTACTTTCAGTGGCATATTTCTATATATGTTACTCCTTATCGGAATCGGAATCATAAAGACTAGAAGAGAAAAATCATCATCTACACAGGAATAGATATACAATGATGGAAAAGGGTAAAAGGGAAAAGCGACCATAAATTTACTGGATGATGAATGGATATTTTAGATGACATTATTGCTTGTCCTTTTGAGCTGCTTGATTTTTGATTGGGACTTGACATGAAAGGTTATAAGTGCTACCATGAAAAAAAGCAAAGCTCTCGGTTTTGTTGATAATTGAATATGTTGCGGGGGGACTCGTTTGAGTTGAGAAGGTAGAACCTGACCCTTTGAACCTGTCAGTTAACACTGTCGTAGGGAAGCAACTTACTTATTATTAAAAATGATGAAGAAATGCGTTCCTTATGAAAGGGACGCTTTTTTTAAAGTTGCTTGCCTATTCAGGCAGGCATTTTTCATATTACCACCTTTCAAAGAGAAAGGAGGGAAAGGAGGAAGAGGAAATGACTAAAAGTGAGATACAAAAACAGATTTTTCATGCAGTTGACATTGTAAAGAGAACAAATCCGCTGATTGGATCCATCACTAATATGGTAACGATTAATTTCGTAGCCAATACTCAACTAGCTGTTGGAGGATCCGCTGCTATGGTTTATCTACCAGAAGAGGGTGAAATTTTAGCAAAAGCTGGCCAAGCCATGTATATAAACGTAGGTACACTTTTACCGATTCATGAACAAGCTTTGCCTTATGTGGCAAAAGTACTGCATGATACGGGAAAGCCTTGGGTATTGGATCCGGTTGCTGTGGGGATTGGTTCTATGCGAACTCAGTTATTAAAACAGTTTAAGGAATACAAACCTGATGTAATTAGAGGAAATGCCTCAGAAATTATTGCTTTAGCTGGTTTGTGGGAATTGGACGGTGGCACAGCTACCTCTAAGGTACGCGGCGTTGATTCTACGGATTCTATAATCGCTGCAAAGACTGCTGCTGTTTCACTGGCTAAATGGACAGGTGGAGCCGTTGCTGTATCTGGAGAAATTGATTTAATTACTAATGGGAATGTCGTCGCATATTCTTATGGAGGATCGCATTTTATGCCTAAAATCACCGGAGCAGGCTGCTCATTAGGAGGAGTTATCGCAGTCTATGCATCTGCTGCATCACCCTTTATTGCTGCACTTACTGGTACTGCGGTATACAATTTAGCTGGGACTCGGGCTGAAAAAAAGGTAGATGGTCCGGGAAGTTTTCAGATTCAATTTCTTGATGAGCTTTATAAAGCAAGTGGAGAGGACATTGCTAATAATCCATTTGAGATTGAGGAGGTATGATGTATGAATACTTTAGTTGCAGTGGCAATAGCGCCTTGTGGTATTGGAGATGAACTTTCTTCTCAGGTTGCAGAAGTGGTGAAAGTGATCCGTGAATCTGGGTTACCTAACCGCACCTATTCTATGTTTACGGAGATTGAAGGCCCTTGGGATGAGGTAATGGAAGTGGTAAAAGAAGCTACTTTTTTGTTGGCTAATAAAGGTATCCGCACAGAAGTTGTGTTGAAGGCTGATGTTCGCCCAGGATATGCTAATATGATGAAGGCCAAAGTAGATAAAATTAATGAAATTTTAGGAGAAGAAAATGACTAATTAAAAAGTTCCAAGAACACTAAAAACAGGTTAGTTGTTATTTAAAAAGCTCTACTTTACTGAAAAAGTAGAGCTTTTTTATTATGATCATGAATATCACCAGCTTGTAATTTAGGATATATGTATCTACTTAAGTGTATTACTTATTCTCCTACATATGATTGTTATAATACCCAATGATAAACCAGTAGCAGCTATCATTGTTGAATAATATTTTACACGATAGTATTTAAACACTCCAATAGAAAGAAAAGAAAAAGCTATTATAAAGATAATTATCTCAGGTATCTTATTGATAGTAGGTACATTCAAATACTTGAGCGTGTAATAAGTTGTTAATATAAAATAGCAGATATGAATATGCAAGAAAGTAAATGAATCCATATCAATGGGTTGTTCTAATCCTACTTTTTTAAGCATATTATCCCATTTGCTTATATTGATGTTTGTAATATGTAACATTAGAATATAAAAGAGCAAACATATCAAATATACACTTATTATCAATAATTTAGCTTTGCTGATTTTCTTCATAAGATCCCCCTCTTAACTCCTTCCACACAGTTAACATCATAGTAGCATAGCAAGCAACACCCCCAATGAATTCTGATATTGGTTCTGATAAAAATACCCCTATATGTCCTAAAGATGATACCCTTGGTAGCAGTATAGCAAGAGGAACTACGAGTATTACCTTTCTAAATATGGAAAAGAATGTGGCAAATTTTGATTTGCCTAGTGCTACAAAAGTATTTTGACCAGATTGTTGTAAACTCATTAAAAAGAAACCTAAATAGAATATTCTAATCATAGGTACTCCAGCTTCTATTATAGCAGGATCTTCATTGAACATTTTTATGAAGAATTCTGGGAAGCCTTGGATTATTGTCCACATTAATGTGTTTATAGTTAAGGTGAAAATGGTTATAAATTTGATGCATTTCTTGACTCTATCGTATTTACCTGCTCCATAGTTAAATCCCATAACAGGTTGTGCACCACGAGTTAATCCAGTAATAGGCATCATAGCAAATTCTCTAATGGAGTTTATAACAGTCATTATGCCAACGTATAGATCTCCTCCAAATTGTTGTAAGGTGGTATTCAAAATGATTTGTACTAGGGAATTTGTAAATTGCATTACAAATCCTGATACCCCTAATGCCAATATATTTTTTATTCTATTCCACTTCAAAGTAAAGCTTTTTTTATTTAAGCGAAATATGGCATTTTCTCCTGTTAAAAATTTCAAAACCCATGCTGCTGAGAGAAATTGGGATGTAACTGTAGCTATAGCTGCACCTCTAATACCCATGTTAAATAGGAATATGAAAATTGGATCAAGAATTATATTGGTTACAGCTCCTAGTGTCACTGTTAACATTCCAATACGACTAAATCCTTGAGAATTTATAAAATGATTCATTCCTAGGCTGATCATGACAAATATATTTCCCAATAGATATATGGTTATATACTCATTAGCATATTTATAAGTTATATCGCTAGCGCCAAATAGGTATAGCATAGGCTTTTTAAATATTAATCCTAAAATAGTAAGGATGATACCAGTGTATGTAAGCATTATGAAGGAGTTCCCCATTATATGTTCTGCTTCTTCAAGATTGCCTCTACCTCGCTCTATAGAGCATAAAGGAGCACCACCCATTCCAAATAGATTGGCAAAGGCCATTACTATGGATATAACTGGAAGACAAATTCCTATTCCTGTTAATGCATCAAAGGATTCGTTAGGTATTCTAGCAATATATAATCGATCTACAATGCTGTATAGAACATTGACTATTTGAGCTAAAATCATAGGTATAGCCATATTCATTATGTTTCTTATTATGCTTCCCTTAGAAAAATCATTTTTTCTTTCCAAAAAATCATCCCCAATCTCACCTTGTATTCTAATAATTATTATATTTAAATTCAAGTGATGCACAGGATAGGATAGAAACAACAAAGGGGCGGTTACCATCCGTCCCTATTAGTTAACTATTTGTTTTTCACAATTGCACGAGGGCAGGAAACTACGCATTTTCCACACACAGTGCATTTCCCTAAATCTGTAAACTGTTTAGAATTTTCTTTTAGTCGAGCTTCACACTTAAATCTGTTAAAGTCATTAGAATCAAGGGCTTGTACAGGGCATGCTTTTACACAAACTAAACATTTTCCATTCTTATAATATAGACAGTATTCTTCTTCTGGTCTTTTATCAGGTTCCACTTCATAGGACATAATAACAGAACCATATCTTCCTGCACATCCCATAGAGGTTAATAGCATTCTGTTAACACCAAAGGTTCCTAATCCAGCAATATAGGCTGCACTTCTGTGAGACCAATCAGCTTTAAGGGTCTTTTCATCATAGTTTCGAGTTGCTTTTATAGTTGATGCACTTATTCCATTGCTTTCCAAGTATTCAACCATACTATTGGAAATGTTGTTTATTAGATTATTGGTTACAATATAGGATTCAGCCCATTCTAACGAAGGAGTTTCATCTTTACGGTTACTGGAAACAATTTTATCAGAAAATGGAATAAAAAAAGATATAACAGTTTTTGCTTCTTTGAGATGGTCTTTAGGATGAGTATGCTGTGGACCAACAATCTCCTTTAGCTTATCATATAGAGGATCATCTGCAGATGAAAAGCCTACAAGAGGTTTTCTGAAAAAGTCACTATGTTCCGATTCAGATACTTTTCTTTCTATAAATTCTATGAGTTCTTCTTTGAGAGACAAACTATTACCTCCTTATAATAAAATAGCATCTTTGATAATATTCTAACATGATTTGTCGATTAAGGTCAATGAACATAAAATCATGCAGAGATTCTATTGGCATTTACATTAAAATTATATTTTGTTTTTTTAGTACATTATGAATTTTGTATGTTATATAATATAATATATGATAGTGAGGAGGTATAAGAGTGGGGAAAAAATTGTATAAGTCCCGTAAAGACAAGATGATTGCTGGAGTATGTGGAGGAATAGCAGAATATTTTAATATAGATTCAACTATAGTTAGATTGATATGGGCATTTGTTTCACTAGTTTATGGAACTGGAATTATAGCTTATATCATAAGTGCTTTTGTAATCCCTGATAGACCTGAATGGTCAGAAGAAAATGAATATTAGAGGCAGAAAGATATTGGCATTTTTAAATGCCGATATGTTAATTTTTGTTGTTACAATTGAATAACTTGTTGTAAAATTTTTGTTTTGCTATAATTAGTTAATATAATTTGTTGAAATAATAAGAAGGATAATTGTCAATATGATATTAACATAGAGGAAAAAAGTTCATTGGAGAGGATTAACTTGATAAAGTTTTTAATTAGAAAGTTTATAAAGGACTATGAAAATGTAGATGATAAAGATGTAAGGGAAAAATATGGTGTATTATCAGGAGTTTTAGGTATTATTTGTAATCTAATACTGTTTTCACTCAAACTATTTGTGGGTTTATTGATCAATAGTATTGCTGTAATTTCCGATGCTTTTAACAATATTACAGATTTAGGATCGTCTGTTGTAACCATATTTGGTTCGAAGCTAAGCAATCGCCCTCCAGATGAAGGACATCCTCATGGGCATGGTAGATATGAATATATTGCTCCTTTAGTGATAGCATTTATAATATTTGGAGTAGGTTTGGAAACTTTCAGAACTTCAATTGAAAAGATAGTCAATCCGGAAAGAATTGAATTTAACTTTCAAACAGGTATAATTTTGATTTTTTCTATTTTGATAAAGTTGTGGATGTATTCCTACAACAAATATATAGGAGAAAAGATAAATTCCAGTGCAAACAAAGCCACAGCTCATGATAGCTTAAATGATGTTATTGCAACTTCTTCAGTGTTGTTGGGAATGATGTTGGAACCTTATGTCAGCTTCCCAGTTGATGGAATTTTGGGGTTGTTGATTTCAATTGTAATCATTTATTCAGCATTTAGCATTGCTAAGGATTCAGTAAGTTTGCTTTTAGGTTCTTCTCCAGATCCTGAACTGGTAGATAAAATTGAAAGATTGATACTGGAAAATAGCAATATAAAAGGAATCCATAGGTTAATAGTGCATGATTATGGACCTAATAAAATAATGGCATCAGTCCATGCTGAAGTTTCTAGTAAAGCAAATATTGTTGACATACATTCTGAAGTTGATAGGATAGAAAAGAGAATCAAAGATGAGCTAAATGTTGATATAGTTATACACATGGATCCTATAGAAAACCATGGAATGGAAGATAACCAAAAAACAAATTAAAGCCCTAGGGCTTTAATTTGTTTTAGCTATATTTGTCTTTTTAAGTCTTCCTTAATGAGTTTACCTTTTTCATCCATTGTAGCTTTTGTTATTTTTGATAGAATTGGTTCGTCATTCACTTTAGCGCATTCTAGGATATGATATGTTTTTGAACTATCGTTGGTTTCCTTGAATACATCTCTTAATAGCTTAAATATGGAGTAGGGATGTTCTGGGTCCTTTATAGTTATCAAAGATATGTTTGGGATAGCCATAGCTTTTTTCACAAGTTCTTCAAAGTCGATGTCCTTTATTCCAGGAATCAATAGATAATCTATTTCATTGTTTTCTAGGTCTTCAAATCCTTTCACTTGTATGGTTTTAAAGCTTGACTTAGCAACAGCCATCAAGGTTGCAATAAGTGGACGGGTTCCCCAACCTCTGTGACCTGATACTATTAAGGATTCCTTTCTTTTAATGGCTTCTTCGATGTAATTGGCTTGCTCCTCAGTCATAAAGTTTTGATCTACCAATTTTTTCAACATCAAGTTCATCTATAACACCCTTTCCTTTTAGTTCTTATATTATTATGATACCTAATATTTTTAATTACAAACTATTAATTGAATATTTTGATAAATTTTATCTGGAATTTACTTGACCGGAAAATTGATTTATATTATCATTTTACTAGATAGGGGTAAGTATGGGGATATAGTTCAGCTGGGAGAACGCTTGACTGGCAGTCAAGAGGTCAGGGGTTCAAGTCCCCTTATCTCCACCAAAGTATTCAAAAGCCTTACAGTACTATACTGGAGGCTTATTTTTATACCTGTGTGTTTATGTTAAATAATATTATTTTGGTATGATGTTACATAATTGATTTTGAAAATTTAAGATGTTATAATCAAACAAAAGGAGGGCATAGTATGAAAATATTAGTAACGGGATTCGATCCATTTGGAGGAGAAAAGGTAAATCCATCTATTGAAGCGGTTAAGCTATTGCCAAATACAATTGCTGGTGCAGATATAATCAAAGTTGAACTTCCTACAGTATTTGGCAAATCAATAGAAAAGCTTGAAGAAGCTTTGGAAAGGGAAAAACCAGACATAACTATCTGTGTAGGACAAGCAGGCGGTAGAAGTAGAATCAGTGTAGAGAGAGTTGCAATCAATATAAGCGATGGCAGGATACCAGATAATGAGGGCAAGCAGCCTATTGACGAACCTATATTTGAGGATGGAGAAAATGCTTACTTTTCAAATTTACCTATTAAAGCCATGGTAAAGGAAATGAATGATAAAAACATCCCTGCAGAAGTATCCAATACAGCTGGCACTTATGTGTGCAACCATATCATGTATGGACTTCTATACAATATAGATAAAAAATATCCAAATATGAAAGGTGGATTTATACATATACCTTTCTTGCCAGAGCAGGTAATTGATAAGAAGGATAGTCCAAGTATGAGCTTAGACCTTATAGTTAAAGGACTTGAAGTTGCAATAGAAGCAGCGATTAAATACGATAAGGATATAAAGGCAATCGGTGGGAAAACCCATTAATATGTGGAAAAGGGGAAAACACATTTGGTATATGGAAGGTTAATCTCTGTATTTTTCTTAAGTTAAATTAGCTATATGATTTTGGTACTGACCATAAAAAAAGCAGGAAATCCTTTTGTATTTAAGGATTTTCTGCTTTATATTTTATAGTCTATTTTTATGCCTTAATTGAATCTATAAAAGATTTAATAATGCGCTGTCCATATTGAACAAGAGAATACCTTCCTTGATTTAAACACCAATCATAAGTGAGTCCCCGTTCAAGAATAGCATACCATTCAGTCAACTCTTGATAGGTAAGGGAACTTTTTATTTCCCCTTTATCTATACCTTCCTTTATGATAGTTGCAATTATTTTATAATATATTCTATCTGGATTTATAATGTGGCGCTTGTTATTAGTCATAACTTGTAATCCATATAATGTGGCAAAGAGTTGCCTATAAGGAGAATTTTCAAGGCTTTCCATAACAAATTGATTCAATTCCATTAACTTTTCCAATGCACTCAAATTTGGATCTATATTTTCCCACCATTGTGCGTAATCTTCGTCGAAACGGTATGCAATATAGAACAATACTTCTTCTTTACCATGAAAATGGTGATAAAAAGCTCCCCTAGACGTTTTTGAAAGCTTGATGATTTGCTCGATTGTAGTATTATCATATCCCTGTTCTAAAAACAGCTTCCAGGCAGCTTCAATGATTCTCTCCTTAACGCTGTTTTTTTGATCATTCTTCATAGCCTTACAGCTCCTCTTAATGTATATCTTTAATACAAAATTCATTATATCACATAGAATAGGGTTTATCAATTTTGCCAATTAGAAGAATTATGGGACACATAGAGAAATAGACCATTAGCTTAACTACATTGTTCGTCAGAAATTAAACTTGATTTATGTTTTAAGAATTAATATAATATAATAAAAATTCAGTACGGAACGGAGTACGGTTTTGTATCCTTTGGAGGTGTATTTGTTTTGAATAAGATCCACATTGAAGAAGGAATAAGTTGGGAGCAAAAGAAGAGAGCTATTGAGACAAGTTTGATAATGGGTTTTTTTTCTACTTCCGCTAAGTTTCCAGTTGTGTCTAAGACAGAAGGGATAAGGATTCCAGATAGCTTAAAGGAATTAGAGGAGATTTATCAATTAGAGAATGATAAATGGCCTGAAGATTATACTTCTGCAACTAAAAGTGCAAAGCCAATTATGGAATTTGACTGGAGGAAGAAAAAAGGATTAGAGAACCTATTTTCTAAAGGTATTTTTCTTGAGGATAATAATTTTGATCAATTACCAGATAAGCTAAACTTTAAAATATCCATACCTAAGGATTGTGACCTTTCTATTTTAACTGCAGCATGTAATTTTGCTTTCAGATTTGGGATGGAAACTACAGCTTATGAAGGGCCTGTTATAGCTGATGAGAATTGGAAAGGGAATCTCATCGTTTTCGAGCCTGATCATGATTGTGGTATGGAATTGATAGAGGATAAAGAGAGGTCCATTGTTCGTATATATGGTCAGGGGGAAGAGCTGGAGAAGTTTTCATCTTACATATGTGAAAAGTTTCCCCTATTACCAGAAGGAAGAACATGGATAGATCAACTTCAAGAAATGACTGAAAGCTTTTCCATGAGAAATTTAGATGGTCAGCTATCCTATTTAAAGGCATATGAAAAAGAATTGGAAGGAGATATTACAGCTTATGTTTCACCAAGAATAGATAGGATGTTAGATAAAATTTCTTCTCAATTCCCCAAAGTTAAGTTTATAAACCATAAGGGGCTAAAAAAGGTATATGAGAAGACATATGATATACCTTGGGAAGTAGATGTCTTCAAAGATATCTTAGAGAAGAAGGTATGTCCTATTTTAAAACCAGGAGATCAAATTGAAATATATGGTGCCTTAAGTGAAGATAAGGACACTAGGATGTTATTAATTGAAGAGATAAAAGATACAATGGAGAAACTACAAGTTACATTAAATGAAATTCAGGTGATATGTGCATATAAACAAGGGTTTTCTTGGATTGAGGAAGTCGTACTTCCTCAGCTGGAAGGCAAAAAAGTTAATAAAATAGAAATAGCTTTTAAGCCTTTTCTTCCAAAAGGAGCAACAGAATGGTTGGACGAAGATGGTGCAACACCTTCCTATCATAATGTAGGAGGAGATGACCCTAATAAGTGGTATGATGTACCGATTAGATATTTGCAGGAATTGTATCCAATAGATGATATTATTGCTATGAAGCTTAATATTGATAGGGATAAGGTTAAGTTTATCCCATATGAAGGAAAAGAAGATATAACCTATGAAGTGAGAGTATTTGATGATAGCAGAGAAATTTTAAATACTAGGTATAAGGCTTACTATACAGAAAGACCATATTTAGATGACTATCCACAGAAAGGTAAGGTCCATCCTTCAACAGGATTTATAAAAGTTTTAGTTAATGGTACTGAGATAGTTAATGAGCATATCAAAACGGATGTAGAAAATATTTGGAATATATATCAGTCGGAAATATTGCCTGGATGTAGGAGATTTATAGAGGAAAAAACAAGAGGAAATATTAATGAGAACATGCAGCCGTTCTTCTCTCAATTGCGTTTGGATATAGTGGTTAGTGAACCAGATTATGCTTTACCCTGTAGAGAGGATATGATTTCTTCGCTAGATGATTTACATGAAGATATATACTTTGTAGGATTAGATTATTTTAAAAACTATGGTATGCAAAAAAACAATGTGATGTTGGATGCTCCAGGATTGATTCTGCCAGTTATAAAAAAAGGGCAAGGTAAACCCATATTCAAGGTAACATTATATGATGAAGTGGAAAAAGTTCCTTGTATAAAGGGTAATAACAGTATAATCAGAGGAAAGTATAGAAGAGACGAGATAGAGCTATATATACAAAAGATATCTTATGAAGATGGAAATGTAACCACATATTTGAAGACAAATATAGAAGACGAAAAGCTTATAAAAAGCTATCTAAATCTATTGGAGAATCAATTGCTAGAAACTAGCAATTTGATCAGTGGTACTCAATTATTGAAAATAATAAACGATAAAGGATATTATACAGCAGAGATTAAAGAGTATAAAGAGTTAGAAAAGGATTTTAATATTCTTGATATAGATTTAATGGAGTATGACTTAATTGGATATGACCAATATATTCAGATAATAGACCAGCTAAAACGTGTACCAGGAATTGGAGTATACCCTATTGCTATATCTTATCAAGGAAGAGATATTTATGCTATTGAGATATTACCAAAAGAAGAAGGGTATATATCAAGAACCAAGCGAATTACAAAACTGCCTTCGCAAATCATAAATTGCAGACATCATGCTAATGAAGTATCTAGTACTAATTCAGCTTTTATTCTATTGAAGAAGATACTTACAGAAGAAAAGTATAGATATCTTCCTGATAAATTGAATCTTGTAATTGTTCCTATGGAAAATGTAGATGGGGCAGAAATACATTATCAGCTTCAAAAAGATAATCCCTATTGGAAGTTCCACGTTGCAAGATTTAATTCAATAGGGAAGGAGTTCTATTATGAACACTTTAAAGATGATACTATCCATACTGAAGCAATAGGATTTAAAAAATTATGGGAGAGATATCTACCTGATATAGTTGTGGACAATCATGGGGTTCCAAGTCACGAATGGTCACAGCAGTTTTCAGGATATACTTCTCCTTCTTATAAAGGATTTTGGTTGCCTCGTTCTTTGTTATATGGATATTTTTGGGTAGTCATAGATAGAGAGTACAAAAGCAACTATTCAGTCAATAAAAAGATAGAAGATGTAGTAGCAGATGCAATTGGAGAAAATGAGGAAATGACTAAATGGAACAAAGAGTGGATGTCAAGGTTTGAAAAATATGCCCATAGTTGGATGCCAAAGCTTTTTCCTGCTAATTATTATAAGAATATGATTAACTATTGGATACCATTTGAATTTGACCCAGAACATCGTTATCCATCAATTCGTTTTCCTTGGATTACAACTGTGGCTTATACTAGTGAAGTTGCAGATGAGACAGCTCAAGGAGAATATTTGAACCTATGTGCAAGAGCCCATGTGACTCATGATGAAGCTATAATACAGATGCTAATGAATGATAGCAAATGTCTGTTTGAAAGAAAGCTAGAGATTTCAGATGAGAAGATATCAATAAGCTGTATTAGACATAGGCCTATAATTCTATGATACAGCTTTGATATATTACAACATTTGGGGAGGTAGATTTATGGAGTATGCAAAACTATTAGGAATTTTAATTGTCATTATTGGATTCGCATTAAAGATGGATTCAATATTGATTATCATGCTTTCAGCAGTTGTTACAGCTTTTGTAGGAGGTCTTGGAATTACAGGACTTCTAGAAACATTGGGAACTTCATTTGTTTCCAATAGAAGCATGGCAATATTTATTTTGATAATGCTTGTGACAGGTACCTTAGAAAGAAATGGCCTTAAAGAAGCAGCTGCTAATCTTATAGGTAAAATGAAGAGTGCATCTGCAGGAATGGTAATAGGAGCATATGGTATTATGAGAAGTATTTTTGCTGCATTTAATGTAAGCTTTGGTGGAGTTGCTGGATTTGTAAGACCTATTATAATGCCTATGGCAACAGGTGCAGTTGAGGCACAAGGCAAAAAGATACACGAAGATTATCTAGAAGATATAAAGGGAATGGCTTCTGGAATGGAGAATATAGCTTGGTTCTTCTGTCAAGTTTTGTTCGTTGGAGGTTCTGGGGCTCTTCTAGTCCAATCAACATTAGCTTCTCTAGGTTATGAAGTAGAGTTGATCGATTTAGCCAAAATAGAAATTCCAGTTGCTATAGTTGCTGTTGCTATAGCGATAATATACTACTTTATAAAAGATAGAAACCTAATCAAAAAATACTATGGAAATAAATCTGATAGTAAGATGTAAAGTGTTAGTTTTGTGTTATAGATCTTAAAAATCGTTACAAATTAAGACAATACGCAAGGGGTGAAATGCTATGTCGTTTTTTATGGATGTTGAAATTCCATTGGGAACAAAATTGCTTGAAGTGATTTTTATAATTATGGGATTGCTTTCGCTTTATACTGGGATAAAAAATGGGTTAGATAAGGAAAATACTTCTAGATTAGGGACAGCTATATTTTGGTGTTCATTAGGTATTGTACTGGCATTTGGAAGATGGATACCACCAATTATTGACGGCTTATTGGTTGTTATTATGACAATTCCAGCTATTTTAAGTAAAGTTAAAGTTGGAAAACAAAATCCTCCTACAAAGGAAGAAGTTGAATCTGCATTTAATAGAATTGGAATGAAGATATTTGTTCCTGCATTATCCATGGGATTTTTCGCCATTTTATTTGCAGTTTATACAGATATGGGTGCACTAGTTGGAATAGGTGTAGGAGTTTTAGTAGCTGTAATACTATTGATGGCTTATTCTAAAGACAATAAACCACAAGTGTTTTTGGAAGATTGCGGAAGATTATTATCAACAGTAGGACCACTTAGTATGTTACCAATGCTATTGGCTAGTTTGGGAGCCATTTTTACAGCAGCTGGAGTTGGTGATGTAATTGCTTCTTTAGTTGGAAGGATAGTACCTGAAGGAAATGTGAATATAGGAATCATTGTGTACGCAATTGGAATGATGTTGTTTACTATGATAATGGGTAATGCATTTGCAGCTATTACTGTAATGACTGTTGGAATTGCTGGACCATTTGTCCTTGCATATGGTGCTGATCCAGTTGTAATTGGTATGATTGGATTAACATCTGGATATTGCGGGACTTTATGTACTCCAATGGCAGCAAACTTCAATATTGTACCAGTTGCTATGCTTGATATGAAAGACAGAATGGGAGTTATTAAAAATCAAGTAATACCAGCTTTAATAATGATTGTATTCCAAATTATATACATGATAGTATTGAAATAAATATGATGAATTGAGGAGAATATATGTACTGCAATTCAGAACGTGGAGCAAAAATCATAATAGAGAATTGGATGAGGATAAGACCTTGGGATAGATTGCTAATTGTGACTAGCTATCAGTATATGATGGAAGCTTCTTTGCTTAGAAAATATGCGCTCAGGAGAAAAGCTTCTGTGGATATGATGATTCATGAAAGAGCTGGAGCACAAGTAGGGGTATTTTTTGATGAGAATGAAACTATATTTGATGGATATACAGCAATTATTGGAGCCACTGACTATTCATTGATAACTACTAAAGCAACTAAAAGAGCAGTTAAAAGAGGAAGTAGATTTTTGTCGCTTCCTCTTTCTGTAAATAACAGTAAATCTATGTTGTCCTATGATTTTATCACTATGGATACTAAAAAGGCCAAAATGATGGCAAATTTAATAATGAAATATATTAGAAATTCTTCTGTGCTTAGAATAACCACCCATAATGGCACTGATATGAAAGTTTATAAGAGGGGAAGAAAACCAGGATTCTTTAACGGGGTTCCTAAAGATGGAAATGGATTGTCTTCAGCAAGCTTTGAAATATATGTCCCTATTGAAGAAACAAAAACAGAGGGAGTGATGGTAGTTGATGGGTCTCTTGGTTATATAGGGAAGCCACAAGAACCAGTACGGATAGTATTTTCAAAGGGAAAAATTTTTGAAATAGAACAAAATGTAAGTGGAATCAAATTAAAGGAACATATTGAAACATATAATGATTCTAATATGTATGTTTCATCAGAATTTGGAATGGGCTTGAATTCTTATTCTAGATGTGAAGGAAATTGCTATATTGAAGATGAATCTGCTTATGGAACTTTTCATATTGGTTTTGGTAGGAATATCGCTTTAGGAGGAGTTCATGAAGCAAGAGGACATTTTGACTTAGTATCTTTAAATCCAGATGTCTATGCTGATAATATGAAGATTATGGATCGAGGAAGAATTATTGTTCCAGAGTTTCACATATATTAGATATAAAATTCCAACATATTATGTAGCATAATTATGTTGGAATTTTTATACTTGCTTAAAGTGAGACATGTTAATCCCCCTAGTTTATTGATGGATTTTACTATCATCTTATAATGATTATATCATAATGTGCTAAAAATTGTAAAACCAAGTAATAGAGTAAAGCTTTTAAATAGGCTGGGACAATAAAGTTCAAGCCTATTTTTATGTTTTTATTGAATTTACAAAAGATTTAGAAAAAAGTGTGTTATATTTAACGAATATACCGTATAAATACATTGACTAATTAAATTTAAGTGTTATACTATTTGTTGGATGAAATCATTTGGTATATTATTAATTGTAAAAAGAATTTAGGAGGTTTTGTAATGGCATCTATTACTCATTTTAATAGGGATGAGATCAACAAATCAAACCCTATATTTTCCCAAATACGTACAACTATAGAGACAGTCTTTTATGGAAACAATGTTAGTAAGGTCAATTCCTTAAAAGAAGCATATAAATTAGCGGCAAATTCTCCTGGAACTATAGTAACTGATATGCCAGTCTATAAACCAGAGGAAATCGGATTAGATGAAGATGCTAAAATTCTATTATTCAATGATGGAGCAGTAACTGGAAGATGTGCAGCTGCAAGAAGAATCATAGGAGAAGAAGGAGTAGATACATCATATTATGCTGAAATCATAAGAGATGCTGCCTATAAAACTAGATATAAGAAAATGTATCATGTACAAGCATTTGTTGGTTTACATGAAGATTTTATGGTTAAAGCTCATTTATTGATACCTGTAGGTCACGAAAACATAATGTACAATTGGCTACTTAACTTCCAATATATGAGTGAAAAATATGTGAGTATGTATAGAAATTCTAGAGTATTTGATAAGGAAGGGGATATTTATATATTCTCGGATCCTGATTGGGAACATGAAGATCATCCACTAGGTCTAGCTATATTTGATCCTGAACATAACTGTGCTTGTATTCTAGGGATGAAGTATTTTGGTGAACATAAAAAAGGTACTCTTACTTTAGCTTGGGGTATTGCCAATAGAAATGGATACGCTTCCTGTCATGGAGGATTGAAGAGATATAATTTGGATAACAACAGAAAATATACTATAGGAGTATTTGGTCTTTCTGGTTCAGGAAAATCAACCATAACTCACGAAAAGCATGATGGTAGATATGATATTACCATATTACATGATGATGCATATGTGATTTCAACTGAAAATGGATCTTCTGTTGCGTTAGAGCCATCCTATTTTGACAAGACTCAGGATTATCCTCTAAATTCTAGTGCTAATAAATATCTAATCACTGTACAAAACTGTGGTGCTACACTGGATCAAGATGGCAAGTGTGTAATAGTAACAGAGGATATAAGAAATGGAAATGGAAGGGCAATTAAATCCAAACTTTGGGCTAACAACAGAGTGGATAAGATAGATGAACCAGTAGATGCCATTATATGGCTTATGAAAGACCCTACTTTGCCTCCTGTATTGAAGATAAACAATCCAGTGTTAGCTGCTGTAATGGGAGCGACTTTAGCTACTAAAAGGACTACTGCAGAAAGGTTAGCAAAAGGTGTTGACAGGAATGCATTGGTAATTGAACCTTATGCAAATCCATTTAGAACATATCCATTAGGAGATGACTATAGTAAATTTAAGAAATTGTTTGAAGAGAGAAAAGTGGATTGCTATATATTCAATACTGGTTTCTATTTGGATAAGAAAGTTCCAAAGGGAGCAACCTTAAGTGCTCTAGAACTTATAGTAGAAGGAAAAGCTGAGTTCAAACCTTGGGGCAGTTTTTCAGATATTGAATATCTTCCAATAGAAGGATTCTATAGAGATATGGATGAAGAATATAAGGATATGTTAAATAACAGCATTGACTATAGGATAAATTTCTTGGAAAATGTGAAGGAAGCTAAAGGTGGAAGAGATAAGCTTCCAGAAGAAGCTTTAGAAGCTTTATATAGGATGAAAGATGAGTTAAATAATGAAGTTGAAGAAAGGGTAGCTTTATAAGCTACCCTTATTATTTAGCTTAATATCCTCTTCTTAAATCTATAATATTTAATAATTCTTCATTATTTTTATATCTTTTAAGGTTTTCATAGGTTATATTGTATCTTCGCTTGTATACCATTTCTGAAACCCATGAGTTATGAGGAGTTATATATACATTATCCATTTCCCACAAAGGGCTGTCTTCTGGCAATGGTTCCTTTTCAAATACATCTAAAGCAGCTTTCTTGATTTTACCAGATTTTAGATTTTCTATAAGAGCTTCTTCATCTATTATGCTTCCCCTTGCAATATTGATTATATAAGTACCATCATTCATACTTTCAAAGACTTGTTTGTTTATCAGATGATGAGTTTTTTCTGTATAGGGTACTGCTATTACAATTATATGGCAATCCTTTACCACATCATTTATTTTGTCTATACTGTAGCACTTATGGAAATGTTCAACTTTCTTGCCGCTAGTATTTATTCCAATTATGTTTACTCCAAATCCTTCAAACCTCTTTGCTGCTTCTTTAGCTATAGAACCAGTTCCTATAAACCCTACGGTCTTTCCATAAAGTTCTAATAGGTGGGTATTAACTTTCCAAACTTTATTTTTCTGCTTTTCAAAGAATTCCTTGCTGTTTTTGAACATTTCTAAAGTTTTTAGTACTATCCATTCTGCTATTGGTATACTGTATCCCCCTCGATTGTTAGTAACCAGAATGTTTCTTTTTAATACTTCTTCAGTTGGCACTTGGTTTACACCAGCGCTTAATAGTTGAATCCACTTTAGGTTAGGGAACATATTGACTTGGAGTCTATTGAAGGGATTGAAGCATACTAATATGTCTATATCTTCTATTTCTTTAGAAAAGGTTACATCATCTTCTGATCTATATATGACATCATATCCCAAGTCTTTAAAGCTCTGAAATTCTTCCTCTGTAAATTTTAAGGTTGATAATACTTTCAAATAAATACCCCCTTTTATATTTAGTTATATATACCCAGTCTCTAGTACCTACTCTACTTCTATAAAGCCTATATTTATATCGAAATTTCTTTACAATTATAGAAAGATTTACTATTATATTATAACATTAAATTAGTGGAAGTTAGACTATTGTTATTTTTATCACAGTTTATAAATATGTTTCAAACAGAATTAAACAATGGTAATATAATTATAAGGAGGGATTAATATGAAGGCTCTAGTTGTAATCGATATGCTTAACGATTTTATTCTTAAGGATGGTAGATTGTACTCTGGAGAAAAAGCAGAAAAAATAGTTAATTTTATAAATGAAAAGATACAGGAGTTTAGGAAAAACAATTATCCTATCATATTTATATGTGATAGTCATGAAAAGGACGATAGTGAGTTTAATATGTTTCCACCTCACTGTATAAATGGAGAGTATGGAAGCAAAATAGTTGAAAGTATTAATGTTGAACCAAATGACAAGATTATTAAAAAGAGAAGATATAGCGGATTTTTTGGCACAGAATTGGATTTATATTTAAGGGAGAAAAATATAGACCAACTGTATTTAGTAGGAGTATGTACTAATATTTGTGTTCTATATACTGCGGCTGATGCTAGAAATCTTGGATATACTGTTAACATATATGAATCTGGTGTTGCTTCCTTTGATGAAGAAGCCCATAAGTTTGCTTTGAAGGAGGCAAAAAATACTTTAGGATGTAACATAATATAAGGAGAGAACAATGACAGAGTATTATTATGCAGTTAAAAAAGGCAGAAAAAGAGGAATATACAGTACTTGGAGTGAATGTGAGGCTCAGGTAAAAGGGTATTCAGGTGCAGTATTTAAAAAGTTTTCCACCTATGAAGAAGCTTTAAAGTTTATAGATGAAGTGGAAGAACCATTAGAAGATGTTCATGTTTCTAGTTTAAAGGAAAATGAAATGATTGCTTATGTAGATGGCAGCTTTGATAAAGATAGTGGTTCTTATAGTTATGGAATAGTTTTGTTTACTAAGGATGGTAAATCTGAAATTTCAAGTATGGAAAAGGACGAGAAAATGAAGGATATGAGAAATGTGGCTGGTGAAATAAGAGGAGCCATGGTAGCCATGGATAAGGCGTTAAAAAGCGGGAAAGATATTCTGTATTTGTACTATGATTACATAGGCATAGAAAAGTGGGCTGTAGGTGAGTGGAAAGCAAACAAATATGGGACAAAGATGTATAAGAGCTATTATGATTCTATTAAGGATAAATTGCGTGTAGTCTTTAAAAAGGTTACAGCTCATTCAGGAAATGAATACAATGAAGAAGCAGATAGATTAGCAAGAAAGGCTCTTGAAAAGTAAAATGGGATCCAAAAGGATCCTTATATTTTTACGAATTCTACATTATTCCTTTTTAAAAGTTCTACTGCATAGTCATCAATTCTATAATCATTTCTGTAATAGATTTTCTTTATACCAGCTTGAATAAGAGCTTTAGTACAGTTAAGACATGGGAAATGAGTAACATAAACTCTACATCCCTTTACAGAGATGCCTTCTCTTGCACAGTATATTAGAGCATTTATTTCAGCGTGGATTGTTGCAATACAATGGCCATCACGCATTACATGTCCAACATCGTTGCAGTGGGGATTGCCTGAAATGGATCCATTATATCCAGTTGATACAATTCTATTGTCGTCATTAACAATTAGACAGCCTACCTCTGCTCTATCACATGTAGAACGGGTAGCTACTATTTCTGCTATTTCCATAAAGTATTCATCCCAAGATTTTCGTTTTTCCATAATCCCTTCTCCTTTTATTAGTGATATTTTTATATTAACATATTTTCCTTACCTTGAGGAATATGTTAATTGCGGATATATGGTTTTTGATATATTATAATTATAATAAGAGTATTTGTCTGTGGAAAGGAGAAAAGATGAGATATATATTAAGACAAAAAATATTTTCTTTCTCTGATAAGTTCTACATTGAGGATGAAACAGGCAATTCCAGATACTATGTGGAATCCAAGATATTTTCCTTTGGGGATAAGCTTAAGCTCTTTGATTTAGAAGGAACAGAACTAACCTACATAGAGCAGAAGGTGTTAACTTTTTTACCTGAATTCAACATATATATGAAGGAAAAACTTGTTGCAAGAGTAAAGAAGGAGTTTACCTTTTTTAAACCAAAGTTTAATATAGAAAGTATCTATGGAAATTTCATTATACAAGGGGAAATTTTTGCTCATGAATTCAGCATTATAAAGAATGGTAAGCCTGTTGCCTTTGTATCAAAGAAATGGATGAGCTTTTCAGATACTTATTATGTTGACATATCCGATGAAGAAGACCATCCTTTTATCCTATCATTAGCCATAGTCTTAGACCAGATTCTTTACGATAGCAGTGATAAATAAAAATATTTCCTCAATTTAAGGATGTGGTATTGTGAATTTGTTCAATATACAGGAATCAGTTCAGGGAGTTGCGGAAGCAATTTCTGCTGTATTAGATGTGGATGTTACAATTGTTGATAGCAACTTAAAACGTATAGCAGCTACAGGCAAATATAAGAGATTAATTGGGAAAAAGCTTCCTAAAAATTGCTCCTTTGAACTGATATCCAGAAAAAAGGAACCTGATTTTGTAGACAAACCTAATATAAGCAATAAGTGTTTTGCTTGTAGTTCTAAGGGTAATTGTGATGAGCTAGCTACCATTGGATATCCCATTTTGCATGATGGAGAACTTTTAGGAATTATAGGTCTTATTGCCTTTAACGAAGAACAAAGAAATAAGATTTATCATGACCGTGATTCATTAATAGTGTTTTTAAGTAAACTAGGAGAATTGTTAGCAGGAAATTTACAATACACTAAAACTATAAATGAATTGACTATACAAGGTCAAGAATTAAATATGATAGTAAATGGACTTGAAAATGGGATAATTTGCATTGATGATGAAGGAAAGATAAAGTTTATAAACTCAAAAATAGAGAAGCTGTTTAAGGTCAAAAGCAGTAGACTGATCAATAAATCCATTTGTAGTATAATACCAGAAATTGAGATTTGCCAAAACTCAAAGGTTCCCATTGAAATTAAGATAAATGTAGATGGAAAAAGGAAAAGTTTTATCGTAAAAACTATTCCTGTAACTTTAGGAAATAAAAGAGTAAGCAGTATCATGGAAATTAATGAGACATCAAATATGGTAGCTAACGCATATAGGCTGATTGAAGGAACAAACAGGATCTTTTTTGACCATATAATAGGAGATAATCCAAAGATAATTGAGGTGAAGGAAATAGCTAAAAAAGTAGCCTCTAGTAAATCTACGGTTTTACTAACTGGAGAAAGTGGAACAGGGAAAGAGCTATTTGCAAGGGCTATTCATTATGCTAGCAACAGAAGTCATTTGCCCTTTGTAGCTATAAACTGTGCGTCTATACCTGATAATCTTTTGGAAAGTGAACTATTTGGATACGAAGGAGGAGCCTTTACTGGAGCGAATAGACAAGGACAGATGGGGAAACTGGAATTAGCCAATGGGGGAACTCTGTTTCTAGATGAAATTGGTGATTTGCCACTCCATCTACAACCTAAGCTCTTGAGGGTATTACAAGATGGCGTATTTATGAGATTAGGAGGTAAGGAATTCATATCTGTAGATTTCCGTTTAATAGTAGCTACCAACAGGGATTTAAAAGATATGATAGAGAATGGTAAGTTTAGGGAAGATTTGTACTACAGATTGAATGTAATCCCTATTCATATTCCCCCATTAAGGGAGAGAATAGAAGATATAGATAAGTTGAGTGAGTACTTATTAGAAAAATACTGCAACAGACTAGGAGTGAAGAGAAAGTATTTTTCTAATGATGTAAAAGAAGCTTTTTACAGATATGAATGGCCTGGTAATGTAAGAGAACTTGAAAATGTTGTGGAATATCTTGTGAATATAGTGAAAGAAGAAGAAATTAGATTCGAAAATCTTCCAAGCAATATGAAGGATTATATAAGGAGATCTTCTAATAAAGAACAGAATACAGGTAAACTTAAAGACATGATGGATAACTATGAAAGGGATATATTAGAATCATATATTAAAATTTATGGCGATGGTACAGAGGATAAGAAGAAAATTGCTCATATATTGGGAATTAATTTATCTACTCTATATAGAAAATTGAGCAAATATAATTTGCAATAATGCAAATTAATTCTCATTTATGAAAAAACCATTAAAGTTGTAAAATTTTCTGATAATTCAATTAATTTTATGGATATTTTGCAAAGTTGAGAAAAAATCACAATCCTAAAAGGGATTTATGTTTTTTAAATGGGTAAATTGTCTCTTTAAAAAATATTAGTCCTGTACTTTTTTTGGCATTCCCTTTGCATTAAATATAAAAAAGATATTACTTGTAGGGGGTGCTTTGATGGAACAGGATTTATTGATCAAAAATCTATTAGGCGTAGTAAAACAGGATGTATTTCCTGCTTTAGGCTGTACTGAACCTATAGCAGTTGCTTATGCTTCAGCCATGGCGAGAAAGTATTTTTATGGAACCATAGATAGTATGTTTATAAGTGTTAGCAAGAATATATACAAGAATGGTAGGTTTGTTATAATTCCAAACACTAATGAGTGGGGGTTGGATTTAGCAGGAGCCCTTGGATTTTTAGCGGGAAATGCTGAAAGTGGATTTATGGTATTGGAAAATATAGATGAAAGATTAATAGAGTCCGCCCATGATATGTTAAGCTCAGGCAAAGTTAAAGTCCAATATCTTAAAGATTTTCCAGATGTATACGTAAATGTAAAAGTCAGTGGAGCTGATTGTGTAGTTGAGGTGGAGTTAAAGGATAGCCATACTAATATATCGCAGATTACAGTAAATGGACAAGTTGTCTATGAAACAGAAAAAACTATTAATGAGACCATGTCCTTGGATTTTCTAGAGGAGATAACTATAAAGGATATCATACGAGTCTGCGAGAATATACCATTGGAGGAACTTGAATTTGTTGAAGATGGCATTGAAATGAATAAAAAAGCTGCAAAAATGGGTATGTCTGAACAAATAGGGTTAAATATAGGGCATACATATAATAAATTGTTAAAGGATAATAGATTAAGTCTTGATGCTCCAACAAGAGCTAGAATTTTAACAGCAGCAGCTTGTGATGGTAGGATGAGCGGAGGCAATTTTCCAGTTATGGCCAGTGGAGGCAGTGGCAATCAAGGGCTAGGTGTAGTGCTTCCAATTCTAGTGGTAGCAGAGGAACAAAAGGTTGAGAGAGAAAAATTGTTGAGAGCAGTATTTTTAGCTCATTTAATCAACAGGTATGTGAAGACCTTTACAGGTAAACTATCAGGCATGTGTGGATGTGCAATTGCTGCTGGAATTGGAGCTAGTGCAGGAATTGCCTGGATGCTAGGTGGAAGTGATGAGGAAATATATGGAGCATGTACAAATATGCTTGCTAATTTAACTGGAATGATATGTGATGGAGCTAAGGAGACTTGTGCTTTAAAGCTGTCAACATCAGCTAGCGAAGCTATAATATCTGCATATTTAGCTAGTAATGGAGTAGTAGTTAAAAAGAATGTAGGTATTGTAGGTGAAACTGTAGAGGACACTATCAGAAATGTGGGAGTACTAGCAAGAAATAGCTTTAGTAAGGTAGATGATCTGATAATAGGCATGAATAATTAAATATTATAATATAAATATGTAATATCTGAAATATAGAAAGATGAAGGATACATCACCGTACTTATAGAGAATATGTAGAAGTATATATTATCTTTCCAAAGTAGAAAGTAGCAAAGCTTGGAGGAGATTGGATGATTGATATGGAGTATGTTATAAGAAAAATAAGAAACAGGACACCCCAGCCTATAGATATAAAACAGGAATATTCAGTAACTATTCCTTTAATCAAGGTAAAGGATAGTTGGCATATAATTTATGAAGTAAGAGCAAAGGGACTTAAAAGGCAACCTGGAGAAATATCCTTTCCAGGAGGGAAAGTAGAAAAAGGTGAAACCTATAGGGAGGCTGCTATAAGAGAAACTGTAGAAGAACTTAATATAAATAAAGAGAATATTAATTTGGTAGGAGAATTGGATTATTTAGTGTCCAGAGATAATACTATTATACATTCTTTCTTAGCCATAATTGAGAATGTGAATTTGGAAGATATAAAACCTAATAAGAGCGAGGTTGAATGCATATTTACTGTTCCTATGGACTTTTTCCTTGAAAATGAACCAGAGTTATACTATGTGGAGTTTAATCCTGTATTTTCCAGCCATTTTCCCTATAATCTAATACCTAACGGAAAGGATTATAATTGGAGAATAAGCAAGTATTCAGTGTATTTTTATAATTATAATGGATATATAATTTGGGGATATACAGCTAAAATGACAAAAAATTTCATGGATATCATTAAAGGTTAATTATGAAAATAAGAAAGACTTCCTGAATTAATCATAAATCAGGAAGTCTTTCTCAACATCTATAAGTGAAAGGGGTATTATAAGCTAATCAGTAAACATTTGTGTCCAATAGGTTGTACCATTTGCTTGAACGTATCCTACACCGATTTTCTTGAAATTGCTATTTAAAATATTTGCTCTATGACCGCTTGAGTTCATCCATCCATTCATTACTGCTTCAGGACTTCTATATCCTTTAGCTATGTTCTCACCAGCATATCCAAACTTGATGCCGAAGCTTCTCATCATTTGGAAAGGATCCCCATAGGTTGGAGAAGTGTGGCTGAAGTAGTTTTTATCTGCCATATCCTGTGATTTTAATCTAGCAACTTTGGATATTTCTTCACTGAAAGTTAAAGGAGCTAATCCAGCTTTTTGTCTTTCTAGATTTACAAGTCTTGCAACTTCTTTTTCAACGGATGAACTTTGGCTGCTATTAGAATTATTTGGCTCTTCTACTGGTGTATTTGGTTTTTCAGGCTCTGGGTTGCTTGGTTTTGGTGAAGGGTTAGTTGGTTTTTCTGGTTGTTGTGGTTTTTCAGGTTTTTGTTCTGGTTCTTTTGGAATTTCTGGCTTTTGTGGTTCTTCATTTACTGGAGTTTCTGGTTTGTCTTGATTATTATTTTGGTTATTATTTTGATTTGTGTTACCATTATTACAATTATTTTTTGTATCGTTAAAATCCTTATCGAGTATAGGTGCTAGTTTCATCATTATGTCCTTATAGTATTTACTTAAGTTGATGTTGGAATTGATGCAATAAGTATACCTATTATCTTTTGGATTGTATATTCTAGTTTTAGTTGTTTTTGCAATTCCTTGAGCTTGTCCTATGGATGTGGATAAAAATATAGCTGTTGCTAAAGTTACAATTATCTTTTTACCATTTTTCATGTTATATTTCCTCCTTTAGTATTGGTTTTGCTTTTCTTTTTCCATTATCCTCCTTTCAAAAATTGTAACCTTTTTGTTACTTTTTTTATTATTTTAGAGTATAACATGGAATTTTAATATGATAAACACACAATAGGTGGAACTACAACATCATGTTGGAATATTGACCAAAAAAAGAAAGCCCTGCTAAATACAGGACTTTCTAAAAAACATTATTTAACTCTTACTTGATGGTATATTTTCTTGCCTTTACGTATCATTAGCTTATTATCTTTAAAGTCTTCTAATGTAATAGTTTTACCAATATCAGTTACTTTCACATCATCTATAGCTATTCCGTTTTGTTCTATTAGCCTTCTGCCTTCACTGTTGGATTTTGTAAGGCCTATCTTTGTAAGCAAATCCAATATTCCTATTCCTTCTTCAAAAATGGATTTATCTAATTCGGTAAAGGGGATAGAGCCTTCTTCTTTTCCGCCCATAAATAGGGATTTAGCTGCTTTTTGTGATTTTATCGCTTCTTCCTCACCGTGAACTAACTTGGTTACCTCATATGCTAGCACTTCTTTTGCTTTGTTTATTTCAGCTCCTTCTAAGGAGCCTAACTTTTTAACTTCCTCCATAGGTAAGAAGGTAAGTAGTGCTAAGAATTTCTCTACATCTCTATCATCAGTATTACGCAAATATTGATATAATTCATAGGGTGAAGTCTTGTCGGGGTCTAACCATATAGCTCCTTTGGCTGTTTTACCCATCTTTGTTCCAGCAGCAGTTGTTAATAGCTTAAAGGTCATGGCATATACTTTATCATTTTCAAGCTTTCTAATTAATTCATATCCGCCTAGAATATTGGACCACTGGTCGCTGCCACCCATCTGTAGACGGCAGTTGTACTTTCTATATAATTGCAAGAAATCATAGGATTGCATTAGAAGATAGCTGAATTCAAAAAATGTCAAACCTTTTTCCAATCTATTCTTGTAGCAATCCATGGTAAGCATCCTATTTACAGAAAAGTGCACTCCAATTTCCCTCATGAATTCCAAGAAATTCAAGTCCAAGAGCCAATCTGCATTATTGGCGATAATTGCTTTACCATCACTAAAATCTAGGAATCTTGAAAACTGTTCTGCAAATTTAGCAGCATTTTGGTCAATTATTTCTTTAGTTAACATCTTTCTCATGTCAGTTCTTCCCGATGGATCACCAATCATTGTGGTGCCTCCGCCCAATAAAGCAATTGGCCTGTGACCTGCTTTTTGCATATGCATCATTACCATTATCTGTATGAAATGGCCAAGAGTTAAACTATCTGCAGTTGCATCAAATCCAATATAGAAGGTTACTGATTCCTTTTCCAATAGTTCCCTTAACTCATCTTCATAAGTTACCTGATCTATATATCCTCTTTCTTTAAGTAGGTCATATACGTTTGACATCTTTTCCCCTCCTTGTTGTATTACTTGCTAAAAAAAGGGTATCTTCTCATATAAGGACGAGAAGATACCCGTGGTACCACCTTAATTCGCACAAAGGCCTCGAATCACTTAACGCATGATAAACGCAATGGTTTCCCATTGAAACTCCGGATCCGTATTTCGCTCAATTATTAGGTTATAGATCTCTCACCTAATGATCTATTCTCTGTCATTTAACCATAACTGAGCTACTATAATCCTTCATCGTACAATATTGTTTATAGGGTATATTAATATATTTATTGCATATTGTCAAGGGGAAAGTATAGTCAATTATTCTTCTACTACTATTTCCATACTATTTTCCCATAGTCCATGGATATTGCAGTAACTAGTTGCATAAATAGTTCCGGAGCTTTCTACTTTAAATTTAGTAGTTACATATGGCTCAGTTAATATTCCTTGTTCACCATGACTTGAGAAGTTATAAGTGCCTACTTCAACTGGGAATTTAGCTCCTTCTGGATGGAAGAACACCTTAATCCAAGCTATGTAGTGCTCTTGGGTGTTTGGATGTGGTATTTCCTCTCCTATATTAACATTTACTTCTATTACATCTCCTTTTTTTGCTTTTTCTGGAGCGTGAATTACTGGTACGTGTTTTTCACCTTTCCAATCTCCGCTTTGATATAATTCTCCTATTCTTTTCATAATAATACCTCCTCTATTCAAATATTATTATTCTGTTATCTGTATATATAGGTAATACCCAAATAAAATAAAATTAACACAGTAATTAAAGTAATTATTATATTTTTTAGGTATAATAAAATAAAGTAACGTAGAAAGGAAGGTACTATGGCAGAATTAGAATTAATTGCAACATCTACATTTGGATTGGAATCTGTAGTAAAGAAGGAATTGATAAATCTAGGGTATAATGATCTTGTTGTGGAAAATGGAAAGGTTACATTTAAAGCCACTGAAAAGGATATACCTATTGCAAATTTGTGGTTGAGAACAGCTGATAGGGTACTGCTTAAGATGGGACAGTTTAAGGCTACTACATTTGAGGAATTGTTTCAAAAGACTAAGGCTCTTCCTTGGGATGAATGGATTACAGAGGATGGAGAATTTATTGTAAATGGAAAGTCTGTAGATTCAAAGCTTTTCAGCATTTCCGATTGTCAAGCAATTGTAAAAAAGGCAGTAGTAGAAAAGCTGAAAACCAAATATAAAACTGAGTGGTTTAAGGAAACAGGAGCAAAATTTACTATTGAAGTTTCACTGTTGAAAGATATAGCCACTCTTACAATAGATACTTCTGGTAAGGGCTTACATAAAAGAGGCTATAGAACAAGAAGTGTGGAAGCACCTTTAAAGGAAACTTTAGCTGCAGGACTAATACTGCTTAGCTATTGGAATAAGGATAGATTGCTTGTGGACCCCTTCTGTGGTTCAGGTACAATTCCAATTGAAGCAGCTATGATAGGTAAAAATGTGGCACCAGGACTTAATAGAAATTTCGCATCGGAGGAATGGCCAAGGGTAAAAAAAGAATATTGGCGCGATGCCAGAAGACAGGCTTGGGATTTAATGTTAAAAGATGTTAAGCTTAGTATTATTGGTTCTGACATAGATGAGGAAGCCATAAAGGTGGCAAGAGAAAATGCCTATAATATTGGACTAGAAGAAGATATATTATTTATAAGGAAGGATTTTAGAAACTTTGAATTTAAAGATGAATACGGGGTGATAATTTGCAATCCGCCCTATGGCGAAAGGATAGGAGAAAGAAAAGAGGTATCAAATATATATAGAGATATGGGTAAGCTATTTGGGAAACTTACCACTTATTCAATTTATGTTCTAACTTCCAATGAGGACTTTGAAAGGCTATATGGAAAGAAAGCTGATAAGAAAAGGAAATTATATAACGGAAGAATAAAAGTGGATTATTATCAATACTATGGACCTAGACCAAAATAGTATGCTAATTTTTATTTAGAAGGTATAATAAATATAAAGAGGAAAAGGGGGATTTTCTATGACCATATATACAAGAACTGGCGACAAAGGAACTACGAGCTTATTTGATAATAAAAGAGTTCCCAAAGACCATATAAGAGTGGAGAGCTATGGAACTATTGATGAGTTGATATCCTTTTTAGGACTAACAAAGAACTATATGGAAGATGAAGAATTATATGAGCTAATTGAGTATATTCAAAATAAGCTGTTTGTAGTAGCTACTAATTTAGCCACAGAAGATAAGTCCAAGGTTGTGCACCATATAGAGGAAGAAGATATTAAATATTTGGAAGAGAACATTGATAGATATATGAATAGAATAAATAATCCTAAAGGTTTTATCATCCCAGGCTCAGGGAAAAAATCAGGATATCTTCATGTTTGCAGGACTATCTGTAGAAGAGCTGAAAGAAGGATAATAACTCTAAGTTCACAAGAGGATATAGACCCTTTAGTAATGAAATATGTAAATAGATTGTCAGATTTAATATATGCTATAGCCCGATACTTAGAAGAAAAAGAGGTAAAAGTCCATTACTAGAAATAAAGACAGGCTGATTTGAGCCTGTTTTTTTAGAATTCCAATGTATTCTGCTTGATAGAAGCAGTAAAATAACTTTTTTGCAGATTCAGTTATAACTGTAGGCATTTCAAAAACTTTTGTTTTTTTAATATCAGTGTGTTATTATAAAAAAAAGTACCTTCCATAAGGGTGATCAATATGTTGGACAAAAAGGAAAGAGAATCTATACAAACATGTTTAGCTGAATTAAGGTTCTTAAACTACAACGTACTTGAAAGCATGGTTGATTGGGTTAGGTTAGTATCTACTGACGGAACTATAGTATATGCTAATCAATCCATGAAAGATGCCCTAGGTTATGATATAATTGGGAAAAAATGCTTTCAATCTGTTGGTAAGGATAAGCCCTGTGCATTTTGTATCTCTAAGAGAAGCATTAAGTATGGAGAAGTAGTCCAGAAAGAAGAGACTATAAAAGGCAGATATTATTCTGTTATAAGTTCTCCAGTAAGAGATGATGATGGAAAAATAATTGGAGCAGTAGAAGTGCTAAGGGATGTGACTAGAGAAAGAAAACTTGAACAGCAGCTGGTACAAAAAAACACCAAGATGCTTCAGGATATAAAATTTGCTGAAAAGATTCAACGAAAAATATTGCCCAAAAAGGGAATTTATAAAACTTTAAAGATAGATCATTTTTATCAACCTTGTGATATGCTAAGTGGAGATATGTTTGATGTTTTTCATATTGATGATGATAACATAGGGATATATATATGCGACGTAGCAGGCCACGGAATAACTTCATCAATGATGACCATGTTTGTGAGACAAACTATGAGAGCTATTAAAGATCATCTAAAAAGTCCCTCTAAAACTTTAAAGGAGCTTATAAGGAGATTCAGCACCTTGGAATTAGAACCAGACAAGTATTTTACCATATTCTATGCTGTATTTAATGTTAAAAATAACAGCTTGAAATATTCAAATGCTGGTCATAATTGCTCACCCATTAGATATAACTCCCATCATGTAGAATTGCTAAAGATGAGAGGCCTTCCCATCTCCCTAATATTTAATGAAATTTCCTATGATGAAAATGAAATAATATTATCAAAGGGAGATAAAGTACTATTCTATACAGATGGAATTGTAGAAGTTAGAAACAAGGATGGCGCTGAATTCGGTGTTAATAGGATTGTTGATATAATCAAATCAAATGATTCCCATATATTAAATAGAATTTTAGAAAATGTGGAAAGATACAGGTGGGGAGAACAAAGAGATGACTACGCACTTCTTCTTGTAGAAGTTATGGATGAGCAATAAATTTACAACGGAGGGATTTAATGGTCAACATCACTTTTGATTATTCCAAAAGTTTAATTGAAAATGATGAAGTAGAAAACCTGATACCCTTTGTAAGAACTGCTCATGATATGCTCCATAAAGGATATGGACTTGGTAGTCAGTTTACTGGATGGATTGGATATCCTAAAAATGTAGAAAAAGAGGATTTAGAAGGAATAAAAAATGCTGCTAATATTATACAAAACAGCTCTGATGCTTTTATTGTCATAGGAATTGGTGGATCTTACCTAGGAGCAAGAGCTTGTATAGAAGCATTAAACCATAGTTTCTATAATCAGCTACCAAAGGAAAAAAGAAAAGGTCCTGAAATATATTTTGTGGGCAACAACATGAGTAGTTCCTACATAATGGATTTGATTGATATATTGGAAAACAAGAATATTATCATTAACGTAATATCTAAATCAGGCTCTACTTTAGAGCCTGCCATAGCATTTAGGATATTTAGAGATTATATGGAATCCAGATACGGGAAGGATAATGCAAAAAAGAGGATATATGTTACAACTGATAAGAATAAGGGCCTTTTAAGGAAGCTAAGTCAAGAGGAAGGCTATACTTCTTTTTTTATTCCTGATGATATAGGAGGAAGATATTCAGTATTTACTCCAGTAGGCTTATTGCCTTTAGCTGTTTCAGGAGTGGATTTAGATAGTTTTATAGCTGGAGCAAGAGATGGTGTCGAAGAGTATTCCAAGGATATATATGATAATATAAGCTATAAGTATGCTCTAATAAGAAATATACTGTACAGAAAGGGAAAGGATATAGAAATACTTGTTACCTACGAACCTTGTCTTTATTATTTGGCAGAATGGTGGAAACAGCTATTTGGGGAAAGTGAAGGAAAGGACAATAAGGGCATATATCCTTCTTCTGTTGGCTTTACCACAGATTTACACTCCCTAGGTCAACTGATTCAGGATGGAAAGAGAAATATATTTGAAACTACTATTAACATTGAAAAACCAAAGAGAGATTTAGAATTGAAGAAGTTACCCCATCACAGGGATGGGCTTGGATTTATTGAAGGCAAAACAGTGGATTTTATAAATAAAAAGGCCTTTGAAGGAACTGTGAAAGCTCATGCTAAGGGGCAAGTACCTAATTTGATAATAAATCTACCAGAATTAAATGAATACTATCTTGGAAAGTTAATGTATTTTTTCGAAAAAGCATGTGCCATTAGCGGATATTTACTAGGAGTAAATCCGTTTGATCAACCTGGAGTAGAAGAGTATAAAAACAACATGTTTGAATTACTAGGCAAACCTAAAAGGGATAATTTATAAGTATTAAATATATTAATAATGCGCTAGGGGGTAATTTGATGGAGTTTGAGAGGCTCTTGTTTAGTAAAATTGATAGAATAGGAATATTATCCATTAATAGGCCTAAGGAACTAAATGCATTGGATTCATGTACTTTAGGTGAACTGGAAAAAGCAATAGATATGATTATTTCTGATGATGATATATATGTATTGATAATAACAGGCGAAGGGAGAGCTTTTGTTGCTGGAGCTGATATATTTGAAATGAAGAATATGGATGTGGGGCAAGCAAGACAGTTTTCTAAAAGAGGATTTACCATTTTTAGAAAAATAGAGTTAATGGAGAAACCTGTTATAGCTGCTGTGAATGGTTATGCTTTAGGTGGAGGATGTGAACTTGCATTATGCTGTGATATCAGAATTGCATCGGAAAAAGCTAAATTTGGACAGCCTGAGGTTAAGCTAGGAATAATTCCAGGGTTTGGTGGAACTCAGAGGTTGGTGCGTGCAGTTGGAGTTGGCAAAGCAAAGGAAATGATATTTACAGGAGAAATGATGGATGCTGAGGAAGCTTATAGAATTGGATTAGTTAACAAGGTAGTACCAGAAGACAAACTGATGGAAGAAGCTATTAAAATGGCTAATACTATTGCAAATAATGGTCAAATTGCAGTAAGGAATGCTAAAACAGCGATTAATATGGGTAGAGAAGCAGACTTGGAAACTGGTCAGTCCATTGAAAACAGCTTGTTTGGGGTATGTTTTTCTACAGAAGACCAAAAAGAGGGAATGGCAGCTTTTTTGGAAAAGCGTTCTTCCAACTATAAATTAAAATAAACGGAGAGTATTAAAATAACTTTCTCCTTGATTAAAGACATGGAGAAAGTTATTTTTTTATATCCGATTGGCAAAACTATATAAAGACAATTTCTATAGAAGGTGAATGTTGTACTATGAAAACGTTCTGGAAGGTATTTTCCATATCCTTTGTTTTCTTTTTTATTGCAATTGGATTAGGTTCATATTCCTATTTAAAAACGGAAGTCAAGAACAATGATAATTTGGAAATAGTTGATCAAATAGAAGAGAGAGACGTACAAAATAATGAAGAAGAAAGTCAATTGAAAGAAAATATAGAAGAGCCAAATTTACAAGAAGAAAAAAGGACTTTTTCGTCTTTAGAAGAAGCTTTTAAGGAAAGCAAGAGGGTTAATGTAGTTATCATGGGTATGGAGAACGTTAGAACTGATACCATAATATTTTTGTCTTTTGATTTGAATAATAAGGATGCTTATGCTATTTCAATACCAAGAGATACTTATATATACAGAAAAGGATATGAATTAGCGGAGCAGAGAAAAATAAATTCCATCTATGAAAGTCACGGCATTGACGGTATGAAAAAAGCCATATCTTATATATTTCATTCAGTTCCTATTCATCACTATGTTGTTATAGACTATGAAGGCGTAAAGAAAATTGTGGATTCAGTAGGAGGGGTAGAAGTAGTAGTTCCCTTTGACATGAAATACAAAGACCTTTCAGCTGATCCACCTTTACGCATAGATTTAAAAGCTGGAAAACAAGTATTAGATGGAGATAAGGCTTTACAGTTTTTAAGATACAGAAAAGGGTATATTGATGGAGACTTAGGAAGAATAAAAGCCCAGCAGGAGTTTCTAAAGGCCTTTATAAAAAAAGCTTTATCCTATCGCTTACCAGTTGTAATAAAGAATGTCTATGAATATGTGGAAACTGATATAAGTTTATTTGAAGCTCTTTATTATGGTACAAAGTTGATAAACATAAAATCGGAAGATATTGAGTTCAGTACATTACCTGGGCAAGCTGAATTCAGAAGATATGGCGGTAAACTTTTATCCTATTTTATATTTAATCCTAAAGGAACAGAGAAATTAATAGAAGAAATTTATAATGTGGAAACAAAAAAATAATTTAACCCCCAGAAATGGGGGTTAAATAGCTTCTTTCTTGTCTGAATTTAGCAGGCTTTCACCAATCTTATATACGTTTCCTGCTCCCATGGTAACTACTATATCTCCTTCTTTAGCGTTGTTTATAATGTAATCCTCTATATTTTCAAAGGAGGAAATATATTTTGCATCTACTCCTTTTTCCACTAGAGCTTTTACTAAATCAGTTGAATGGACTAACCCGCTATCTTTTTCCCTGGCTGCATATATATCAGGTATGATTACCTTATCTGCATCGGAGAAAGCTTCAGAAAAGCTGTCCAGTAACAGTTTTGTTCTGGTATAAGTATGAGGTTGGAAAATACACCAGATATTATTCTTAGTTATATTTCTTAAAGCCTTTAAAGACGCCTTGATTTCAGTAGGATGATGAGCATAATCATCTATTATTTTTATACCATTTATATATCCTTTTAATTCTAGCCTTCTATGAGTCCCTTTAAATATTTTCAAACTATCTATAACAGTTTCCATGGGTATGCCTAATATTTCAGCAACAGCGATGCTTGCCAATGCGTTGTATATATTATGAATTCCCATTACACTCAATTTAATAGGATAGAGAGATTTACACTTATTATTTAACATAAATGCTGGATAGCCTTTGGAATCAAAGGAAATCTTCTCAGCAGAGTAGTCAGCCTTATTATTAATTCCGAAGGTGATGACCTTTGCGTTTGTATTCTCTATTACCTTCTTTGCATTTTTATCATCTACATTTATTACAAGATAGCCGTTAGTTTTAATGTTATTAGAATATTGAATAAAAGTATCTATTATGTGGTCTATATTCTTGTAATAGTCTAAATGTTCCTCTTCCATATTTAATATAACAGCTATATTTGGAAAGAATTTTAAAATATTTCCTTTATATTCGCAAGCTTCTGTTAACAATATATCTTTACTGCCTAATTTTACATTTCCACCAATTTCGTCTAGCTGACCTCCAAGCAATACTGTAGGATTTTTATCTGAATTGTTTAATATGGTTGCTATCATACTAGTGGTTGTAGTTTTACCGTGAGTTCCTGATACAGCGATGGAGTTGTTGTAGTTTCTCATTAGCGCTCCTAGGAAAGTTGCTCTATCTACGGTGGTAATATTCTTGTTAATAGCTTCTTGTAGTTCTTCATTGTCCATTGAAATTGCATCGGTGTATATCACCAGGTCAGCATCTTTAATATTTTCCCTACCGTGACCTATGTATATATCAGCTCCTAATGCCTTTAATCTATCTAAAGTGGGGCTGTTATTCATATCGGAGCCGGATACCTTATATCCTTCTGACATGAGAATTTCTGCTAATCCGCTCATACTGACTCCACCGATTCCGATAAAGTGTATGTGATTATATTTGTATTCATCTATAGAAAATGTAAACATATATTTACCTCCTATATTTCTAATCCAACGTCCTTTAAATATTATTACCAATATGTATTAATATTATCTTATTCAAAATCATGTTTTTTTGTTACTAACTGATTATATCATATTATTTTAATTATAAAAAGACAATAGATACAACTATTAATATTTGGAAACTATGATAGGGAATGTTATAAAAAAAATATAATACTTTAACAAAATGAGAAAAAATAAGAAGGATTTTTTAAAAATATATAGAATATAAAGAATATTTAGTAAATCTATTTGGACTTCTAGGAAGGTGGTGAATTTAGTAGTGCAGGTTACAGACGTAAGGATTAGAAAGATTACTGATGAGGGGAAGATGAAGGCAATAGTCTCTGTAACTTTTGATGGAGAATTTGTTGTACATGATATTAAAATAATTGATGGTCAAAATGGATTATTCATAGCTATGCCCAGCAGAAAGATGTCAGATGGAGAATTTAGAGATATAGCCCATCCCATTAATTCTGAAACAAGAAAAAAGATTCAAGAAGCAATTTTTAAAGAGTACGAGAAAGTATTAATGGCTCAGTAATTAAGGACCGAAAGGTCCTTT